>Ga0268262_10000996_pt1 | contig 36359 bp, 27 predicted proteins | sample TergutNc150P3_FD_190354 | JGI IMG/M metagenome (GOLD analysis project Ga0268262, IMG submission 190354) | Nasutitermes corniger P3 segment gut microbial community from laboratory colony in Florida, USA - Nc150 P3 (SPAdes) (version 2) | ecosystem: Host-associated > Arthropoda: Insects >...
CGTATTTACCCTGCTTTATGCGGGTAAGGGCGGAATCAATCAATTTAAGCCTTTTTAATTCCTGAGACCCGATAGCCTCAATCATTTTCCTGTCAATATCATCAGAGGCGACATCGGCAAGGTCTTTGGAATCCATACCTTCCATAATTCCCTTAAAATCTTCATTACTGGATATCAAATTTGCGACAATTTCTGATTTTAAGGTGGAAAGAGACGCTTCCATTTTATCAAGAAATTCTTGATCAATCGGTGGTAGTTTTTTCTTTTTTTTGCCAATCGTTGCCATAATACAACCCTCCGCACGCGGATTTACTAATTAAACGTAATTAGTATTGATGTAAAAACACGAATTTGTCAAGTAAAAAAATAAAAATATGCCCAATCCCCCTATGTTACCGTATTTCCAGGATTAATCTTAATAAAACCCTTGAAATTTTTGGTATTTTTCGATACTTTCATTTTAGATGTATAAACCGTTTAAGACACCTGTAACGCAGGCTTCTCCGGATATAAAAGTCGGAGAACCAAGGGTATCAAGATTTGTATTTTTTTTACTTAGACTCTTAACCAGAGGTTATTTATTCCTTTATTTCGGGATTACCAAAGTTGTTCTGAAAGGCGACATTCTTGTTCATGCCTTTAAACGGGCGCTGGCGGGTGAAAGCCGCTGTATTATCGCTTTCCGCCATCCCAACGGCGGAGAACCTCAGATTCTGACAACTTATTTTCTTTTTAAACTAAAGCGTTATGCCGCAAAAATGGGAGTTCGTTTTTACCGCAGACCCCACGCGGTATTTGCGTACGGCTACGAAGTTCTTCGCTGGGGCGGCTGGGTTGCGCGGTTCATCATGCCAAACGTCGGAGCCATGCCTATCTATCACTCAAAATTAGATTCAAAGGGAATTGCAAGGCTTCGTAAAACCATAATTGAAGGGCCTTATCCGCTGGCAATAGCGCCGGAAGGACAAATTACATATTCCGCTGATACAGTCTCGCGGCTTGAGCCGGGCATTTTCCGCATTGGTTTTCAGGCAGTCCAGCAGATGGCGGATAAAAACATTAATTGCCCCGTAGAAATTCTTCCCGTATCAATTCATTTCCGTTTCGGCATTATCGGAAAAAGATCAAAAGAGAGGCTTTTAAGAAAAATTGAAAGCTATTGCGGTTTTCCCAAAAAAACAAGAAAACTCCCCTTAGATGAAAGATTAAAACTTTGCAGAAATTACATTCTTGAAGAAAATGAAAAACGCTATAATATCAATAACGACGGCTCTCTTTCTTTTAATGAGCGCCTTGATCGCATAGTCAACGCCGCGCTTGAAACCGCCGAAAGAATGCTTGGCATAAAAAACGAAGGCGATTCTTTCACCCGTATGCATAAAGTACGCCAGATCTGCTGGGATAGAATTTATCTGCCCGGAATAGACAACCTTGATCATCTTTCATATATTCAGCGCAACGCCGCTGATCTTGGAGCGGGAGAAGCATGGTATATCGGACGTCATCAGGAACTTGTAGATTTTTGTCTGTTCTTCCGAAACGAACCTCCTACAGAGTCATCTTCTCTTCACTGTAAAGTTGAATACATTCAAAATCTTTGGAATTTTGCCAGCCGCACAATGGGCGGAGCGGTAGAAGACAGAAACAATATTTTTATACGCAAAGTGATTATTCAGCCGGGTCCGATCATAAATTTAAGCGATTATCTTTCTGAATACAACAAAGATAAAAAAACCACGATTTCTACGGTAATGTCGAAGTTGGAAAAAGCGTTTTTGGATTGCATCGACGAAGCGGACAAGACAGAAAAAGACAGATACAAGTAAAAAATATGTTATAAATAAATTATTGTTATTATGATACTAAAATTAAAATAAAATACGCCTATATTTCCATTAAAAGACCAAATTCTCACTTGCCAACGTAATCCCAATTTTATAATTTATAGTATAGCCCAATAATTCAGGCATCATGTAATTATACAAACAAGGAGAGTATCATTATGCCCAGAACAATACAACCCCGTACATGGAAAACCGCATTATATGAAACAGACAAGAACTATCATATACAAAAACCAAAAGAAGATGAAAACATGGAGCTTTATCTTTCGATACTTGACAACCTTAATAAGCTCTACAAGACGTTATGCAGAATTAATTATTTAAGCCAAAAAAGAATCATAGAACAATCTTTTACCGAAGAGAAAAAGGAATAATATTATATTTCCACTACTCCGTCAAAAACTTTTACGCAATCGCCTGTCATATAAACTGCATCATCGGTATAATTTATGATAAGGTTTCCGCCGGGAAGCTGAACTTTGATGTCCTTGCCTTTTTCGCTGTATCCTGTTAGAACGGCAGCGACAGCGGAGGCGCAAGCTCCCGTTCCGCACGCCTGTGTTTCTCCGTTTCCGCGCTCCCAGACCCGTATTTTAAGATGGTTCTTGTCCATCTTTTCGACAAATTCAGTGTTTACCCTTTCCGGAAACAACGGGTTGTGTTCAAACTGCGGACCGATTACATTCAAGTCAAGTTTTTCAATTCTTTCGCAGAAAACGACGGCGTGGGGGTTACCCATCGAAACACAGGTTATCTCATATTCCTTGCCGCCTATTTTTACAGGCCTTGCTATTACATTTTCGCCGGAAAGATTAACGGGTATTTTTTCTGGGTGCAGTTCGGCGCGCCCCATGTCTACTTTTACCGACGATACTTCTTCGTCTCTTGTTGTAAGAAAAAGATCCCTTATGCCGCTTAAGGTTTCTATCCGCATTTTTTTCTTCTTTACAATGCCGTTATCAAAAAGATATTTCGCTACGCACCGTATCGCGTTGCCGCCCATTCCGCCCTCGCTGCCGTCAAGATTGAACAGCCTCATTCTGGCGTCTGCGACGTTGGAGCGCATTATAAACACAAGCCCTTCGCTTCCAACGCCTGTGTGCGGGTTGGCAAGAAGCACGCAAAGCGATTCCGGTGAATTAATTTCCATATCAAAACAATTGATGTAAATATAATCGTTGCTGCAGCCGTGCATTTTTGTAAACGGAAGCCGTATGCGGTCGCTCCGTAAATCGTTAATATCGACAAGTTCCGTGTTTATTTCGCTGTAATCGGAAAGAAGCGAATCCGCAAGCGCGTTTGCCGTATCAATCGATGTCAGGCACGGAACGCCCAGGGAGCAGGCTTTTCTGCGGAGTTTTACGTCGTCTAACGCGGGGTCTCTTCCTTTTTCCGAAGTTGAAATAATATAGCTTATCTTTCCGCTTGCCAAAAGCGTCTCTGTGTTAACCATATCGTTGTCGCAGATTTTATCTATCGGCTGAACATTAAAACCTTTTCCGGCAAGAAAACGCGCTGTTCCCCTTGTCGCGTACAGAGAATAACCGCACCTGATAAGTTTTTCGGCAACGCCGGCAATCTCGCCCTTGTCGCCGTCACGGACTGTAATCAATACGCCGCCGCCTCTTAATATTTTATACCCTGCGGCTACAAGCCCTTTGAAAAGCGCTTCCTCAAGGTTTTTACCAAGCCCCAAAACTTCGCCTGTGGATTTCATCTCCGGTCCAAGGTGGGTATCAAGACCGGCAAGCTTTTCAAATGAAAAGACCGGAACTTTTACGGCGATGTAAGGCGGCATTTTCGCTATCCCCGATGAATAGCCAAGAGAGGCAAGAGTCTGCCCGACGCTTACTTTTGTCGCAATCTCGCACATTTGAACGCCCGTAACCTTGCTTATGTACGGAACTGTCCGCGACGCGCGCGGGTTTACCTCTATTACATAAATATCGTTCTTGTAAAATACATATTGAATATTCACAAGCCCTCGCACATTCAATGCCATGCAGAGCTTTTTTGTAATTTCATAAATTATTCCGGCAAGGTCATCGTCGATATTCAACGCGGGATATACGGCAATGCTGTCGCCCGAATGAATGCCTGTTCGCTCAATATGTTCCATAATACCGGGTATCAACATATCAACGCCGTCGCAGATTGCGTCTACCTCTATCTCGCGCCCGCTTAAGTATTTGTCGATAAGGACTGGGTTCTCCTGTTTGGAGCGGAGGATTATTTCCATGTATTCGCGGATATCTTCGGGCGAAAAAGCGATTATCATGTTCTGGCCGCCAAGCACATAGGACGGGCGCATAAGAACCGGGTAGCCGAGCTTGTCGGCGGCGTCCAGCGCCTGCCTTTCCGTCATAACGCCGAAACCTTTGGGGCGTTTTACATCAAGCTTTTCAAGAAGCGTGTCAAAGCGTTCCCTGTCTTCGCAAATGTCAATGCTTTCCGCGCTTGTTCCTATTATATTAACGCCGCGCTCGTGCAGTTTTTTTGTCAGCTTGATTGCCGTTCCTCCGCCGAACGCTACTATAACTCCGATTGGTTTTTCAATTTCGATAATGCTCATCACATCATCAATGTGCAATGGTTCAAAGTAAAGCCTGTCCGCCGTGTCAAAATCCGTTGAGACGGTTTCCGGGTTATTGTTGATTACGATAACCTCATAGCCCATCTTCCTTAATGTCCACACGCAATGAACGCAGGCGTAATCAAACTCAATCCCTTGCCCTATCCTGATAGGTCCGCTTCCAAGAACAACGATCCTCAGCTTCTCGCTTTTTTTAATGAAGGGCAGGGCTTCGTTTTCCGCGCCGTTCTGAATCGAATAAAAGTAGGGTGTCTTTGCCTCGAATTCGCCGCCGCAGGTGTCTACCATTTTATAAATCAAATGAGAATGGGGAGCGGACGAAAAAACGCCGTCTTTAATATTTTTTAAGCCGTTTAAGAACCAGCGGTCTACTTTGGTAATCGAGTAAAGTTCGTCTATGCTGATGCCGCGCTTGATCGCCTCGTACAGCACAAACAGCCGCTCATCGGTAACCGTTTTCAGCATGCCGCGAATTTCAGCGTCGGTAATCGCGGCAAGGCGCGGAAGCTCAAGGCTTGTAAGCCCTATCTCAGCGCCGCGCACCGCTTTTATTATCGCTTCTTCAAAAGTGTCCGCGATTGACATTACCTCGCCTGTCGCCTTCATCTGGGTTCCAAGTTCCCTGCTGGCGTAAACAAATTTATCGAAGGGCCACTTTGGAAATTTTACCGCGACATAGTCAAGCGTGGGTTCAAAGGCGGCGAAGGTTGTCCCCGTCACCGCGTTGGTAATTTCATCGAGAGTGTAGCCGATGGCGATCTTTGTCGCTACTTTCGCAATGGGGTATCCTGTCGCCTTGCTTGCAAGCGCGGAAGAACGCGACACGCGAGGGTTTACTTCGATTACAGCGTATTCAAAACTGTTAGGCTCAAGCGCAAGCTGAACGTTACAGCCGCCTTCTACTTCAAGCGCCTTTATAATGTTAAGCGAGGCGGAGCGCAGCATTTGATACTCCCTGTCCGCAAGAGTGACTGCGGGAGCGATAACAATGCTGTCGCCGGTGTGTATGCCGACAGGATCAAAGTTTTCCATTGAACAGACTGTAATTACATTTCCTGCGCGGTCGCGCATGACTTCAAACTCGATTTCTTTCCAGCCCGCTATTGATTTTTCTATCAGCACCTGATGAATCGGAGAGAGCGCGAGACCGTTCGACGTTATCTCCCTAAGGCGCTTTTCATCTACGGCGTTGCCGCCGCCCGTGCCGCCGAGCGTAAAAGCGGGGCGTACAATTACAGGATAGCCGAGCTCGTTTGCGAACTTTACCGCCGTGTCAACATCGGTCGCGATTACGGAGGGAACAACAGGCTGACCAATGCTTTCCATGGTTTCCTTGAAAATTTTTCTGTCTTCCGCCTTGTCAATCGTCTGCGGCGATGAGCCGAGCAGGCGCACATTCATTTTGTCAAGGAAACCGTCGCGGGCTAACTGCATGCACAGCGTAAGCCCCGTCTGTCCGCCAAGCCCGGATAAAATACTGTCGGGGCGTTCTTTTTCGATAATGCGTTTAACGGTAATAAGGGTAAGCGGTTCAATATAAATTTTATCCGCGATATTTTTATCGGTCATTATTGTCGCGGGGTTGGAATTGACAAGGACGATTTCGATTCCGTCTTCCCTCAGCACGCGGCACGCCTGGGTTCCGGCGTAATCAAACTCGGCTGCCTGCCCAATAACAATGGGACCGGAGCCGATTACCAAAACTTTTTTTATATTTTTATCAAGAGGCATTTGCCGCCATCCTTTCTATAAACCGCTCGAATAAAAACGACGTGTCCAGCGGTCCGCCGCGCGCTTCCGGGTGGAACTGCACTGAAAAAGATTTTCCGTAATCCATGCCTTCGCATGAGCCGTCGTTAACATTGATAAAAGAACTGTTGTCCGCGATTACCTCGTAACCGTGGTTTTGGCTTGTAATGTAAACCTGCCCCGTCTTAGTTTCCTTAACAGGCTGGTTTGCTCCGCGATGTCCGAATTTTAATTTTCTTGTGGAGTACCCTTTCGCGCACGCCAAAAGCTGATGACCCATGCAGATGCCGAAAATTGTTACGCCGTTTTTATCAAGCGCGCGGATTGTTTCGACAATGCCCTTGTTTCCCGGATCCGCGGGATCGCCCGGCCCGTTGCTGAGCATCACGCCGTGCGGCTGCATTTTCAAAATTTCCTGCGCCGGCGTATCGCATGGGAATATCCACACTTCGCAGCCTCGGGCGGAAAGAGCCGCCGCTATACCGCGCTTTGCGCCGAAGTCCATAAGAGCGACGCGCCTTTGAACTTTGCCGGCGGCAGGGGGCACTTTGGTAACCGTCCGCGAAGAAACCACGCTGATAGGATTAATTATTGAATAGGCTTTCGCCTCGTCGCGGTCTCTGTCAGTAGGCGGCTTGGCGCAGATTTTACCGTTCATAACTCCGTTGTTGCGGATAATTTTTGTAAGAGCGCGCGTGTCGATACCGTACATTCCGATAATGCCGCGCTCCTTTAAAAAAGCGCCAAGAACGTTTTCGCTTCGGAAATTGGAAGGGGTGGCGCAGGGGTGTTTTACAATGTACGCTTTTGCTCCAACACTTGCGCTTTCAAAATCGGGGGGGATAACGCCGTAGTTGCCGATAAGGGGGAATGTTTGAAGGACGATCTGTCCGTAATAGCTTTGATCGGTTAAAGTTTCCAGATAGCCGGTCATGCCGGTAGTAAAAACAATCTCGCCTGTAATATTGCCATGAGCGCCAAAGAATTTACCTTCAAAAACCTCACCGTTTTCCAATATCAGATAAGCAGAATCGCTCATTTAACGCCCTTGTTACAGTTTGCTGAAAAAGGGGAAATTTGTCAAGACGTGGAAAAAGAAGGCAAAAAAGAATTATTAACCACAGAAGACACGGAGTTTCACTGAGGAAAAGATGACTTTAGCGCCAAAAACTCCGTGTTACTCTGTGTACTCCGCGGTTAATACTAATTAATTAACGGCAGCAATTGCCGAAACCGCCGCGTCCAAAAGGTCTTGCCAGTCTTCCGCGGTCGTTAAGATTACGCGGCTGTCTGAAATCTTCGCGTCCTTGTGATAATTTGTTGGCATTGTCTCTTTTTCCGTATTCGGGAAAGTCATAGGATTTCCCGTTGATTGTAACTTTTACTGGGCGGATAACTTCATTAAATTGAGATCCTTCAACAGAAACTTTTGCCCCTTCCTTTAACCCGTCGATAAAACCGATATAACGAGTCAATTTTGGAACATAGTAAACCGAGTCGCCGCTTGCAACCGCGATAACGCCTTTTTCCAGTTTAAGAACGCCCTCTACGGTTACCTTGGCTACCTCGCTTTTCCGGTCGTTTCCGCCGGGACGGCTGTCCCTGTTTTGCGCAAAAACTGTTCCCGCGAACAAAGCGGAAATAAAAAGACAAATTAATAATTTTTTCACATAAACCTCCGTAAAATGTTTAAGATTCTTTCCGTCATAATTATGCCGTATACTATTTAGATAACCAAAATCAAATAAAAATGTTACAATGAATTTATGAAATACGTATATTTTTACAAATACAAAATTAACAAAAAGTTTGTTGTTAATCTTGGGATAGCGGAAGACAGCGGCGAAGGCAAAACCGCCGGCAAAGCCGCAATTTGTAATATTTTCTTAAATGCGGTCAGCGCCCCCAGCGGCTATACAAAAAAGGAAACCCCATTGATAAAAAAAGCGGCGCGGCAGTTCAGCGAATATTTTGACGGTAAACGAAAAAATTTCGATTTACCGTTAAGCATACGCGGGACGGATTTTCAAATGAAGGTTTGGAAAGCTTTGCAAAATATTCCCTACGGAAAAACCGTCGGCTACGGAGAGATAGCCGCAAAAATAGGCAATCCAAAAGCATGCCGCGCCGTAGGCATGGCGAACAACCGCAACCCAATCGCGATTATTGTCCCATGCCACAGGGTAATCGGCCATGACGGAAGTTTAACTGGCTACGGCGGAGGGCTTGAGCTGAAACAACATTTACTGGAATTGGAGAAAAATTCTAGCCGTGCTGGGCGGCAAGCGATATCAGGGAAATAAATAAAATTACCGCAAGAGAGACAATAATAATCGTAAGGGCGGCGGCAAATCCAAGGCTTATAACAAGCCAAATGCCCACGGTGTTTAATAAATTACGGTAAAAGAAAACCAAACCGTTAAAAACAATGGGCAGAACAGGAAGCAGAAGGAAGAAAAAATATCTCGGTCTTTTTTTGGTTCTGTAACGCCAGCCGATAATAATAACAAATACCGCCATCGGCAGGAAAAATACTGTGGAACTTATACGGTTAAGTATTTCCGCCTCAAAAACCTGAGAAACATATCCCAACGCGCCGAGTTTTTTGGAAGCGGTAAAAAGTTCGTCTACCTGCAAGGTTGATAATCCGCGGCGCACGGTGGATAAAAGCAAAAACTCTTCAAAACTTATATCAAGTATAATAACGGGATTTTTACTATTGCCGATAAGCCATTCGCTTTGCCAACTGATATTTTTATCATAACGGTTCAGCGCCTGGGTAATAACCATTATCTTGTCCTTTCCGTTTACTACAACGGGTAAAAGTTTCGCATAAGGCGCTCTTACGCTGATATAGGGTCGGGAAAACACGTCAAATTCCATATACTCAAGACCCATACCGTAAGCAAAATCATTCGATGTTGAAAGATTGGAAAAACGAAGAACCGCCCTTCCGTTTTGAGTGGGCAGGGAAAATAAAGCGCCTGTAAGTATTTCCCCAACGGACACCTGTATCTCATCAATAAAGAATGTATAATCTTTAAGCCCGTTCTCGCACGCGGCAAGAAATTTTTTAGCGTCAGGATCATCGGGAGTTGCGTTTAACAATTCCAGGAAAATGTAATAAGCGGCTATCCATTCGCTGTTGTTCATTGCCTGATAACCGGAAAGTTTTAATTGATACAGGGAATGCATTTTATCTTCCAGAGCGCTTGGAGACTGAGTTTCAATTTTATTCCACGAGTCGCTTGCAAGGCGGGCGGCTGTTGCCGCTTCCGGGCTGCCATCTACCGCAAGCCGCCCCGCAAGAACAGCCAGCCAATGCGAGTCAAAATAACGCCTTTCGGCATAAGCGGTTCTGCACAAAGAAAGCGCGCTTACCGCCGTTAACGGCTGTTGTGCGCCGGACAGCGGTTTTAATTCCGCACCGCGCCATTCTTTTGCCAAACCGGCGCGGGCTTTTTCCTTTCCTTCAATTTCCGCCAAATACATTTGGTAAAGATTAAGTTCGATCTCTGTTCTTATATCGTTTAATTCCGGGCTGTTTTCCCACACCTGATCGCAAACGGCAAGAAACTGCGAAGCTTCCACCCAATTGCCTTCTTTGCTTTTAAGACGCGCGTTTTCTTTCGCAAGATGGTACATATCTCCCTTAAAAATTAAATTACCTTCGTAATTTTTCACCATAGGGTACGCGAAAAAGAAAATTGCCGCGTAAACAACAGCCGCAAAAATAGCAATTATAACCGAAGAAACCAGCCGTTTAAAAAACACCTGGGAAAAACTTGGATGATCTTCCTCAAAAGATACAATTCCAAACGGGATTACAAGCGAAGAAAAAACCAAAGCCGGAAATAAATTAAACAATTCCAGCGCGCCCTTTATCAAGCGCCAGTCGTGGGAAAAAATCAATACGGGCACGGGCGAACCGGGAAGGATAAACCGCCAAATCATAATTACAGAGCCTGAGGCAAGCATGTAAACAACAAAAATCCAAAGCGGAGAACGCATTTTTTCTTCAATAGTCATCTTCTTTCCGCCTTCTTCTTATTATATAGACTAAAATCGCGTATACATTTATCAGCAAACCAAAAGCAAGAAAAACAGCGGGAACCGCCATTGAGACGGGTATTTGATTCCCTAAAAATGAGCTGATAATTTCCTGCATTTCAGGAGTGTTTAAAAAAGTTTCTATCGCAAGGATACCCCGAAAAGCCAGAGCGCCGAGAAACAAATCGGCTAACGGCCATACGCTGAATTTAATGGCAAAACCCAATGAGCTTAAAAGAAAAATCAGAGCGCCGGCGTAAAGAAAATAAGTGTGCTGTCCTTCAATAAAACGCCTGTGAATCTGCGCCTCGCTTAATTTCAAATCGATGGAAACGCTTTTTAAAAACCAGGGGGTATCGTCCCCAAAAGGAATAGGGGGCAGATCAAGATTTACATTCGGCGTAGATTCAATAAATTGCAGCGGGTGATCCGGTATCGCGGTTACCCTCGGGCCCAGCGGCTCCGAAGGTCCCTTCAAAAGAATAACCGCAGTCTCGTTTCTTTCAAGGTTATTGGAAAGAATTAATCCGCTTTCGCCTGCCTGTTTTACGCCGGATACGGCGGACGGCACATTTTTCCATTGGTACAAGGCGGTAGAAATTCCATAATGAAAAACCAACGATAATACCGTTACACTAATAACCACCATAGGCGCAAAATACTGCCTTCTTGCGCCGTAACTTAAAGACATAAGAATAGTGGTATAAGTTGTCAGGGATAAAGCCCAATGCGCGGCGGCAATGAGCAGGGTTAAGGAAGTTTCCGGCTTTGGCGGCAAATTTTGCGCCCACTGTACCCGCAAGCCCAAAAATTTAATACCTGTTGCTATCAGAAAAATTATGACAAAGCTTATAGTAAACAATATCGCCAATTTGGCAAAATTCCTCATATTTTAAGATTAACACATAAACACGTCAGAAACAACCGCGCAAGAGCCGATTGAGCAAACAGGCAAAATAAGCCATAATTATACGTTATGAACGCTCAAATAGCGGTTTTAGGCGCAGGCGCGTGGGGTACGGCAATTGCCAAAGTCATTGCCGAAAAAGGAAATGACGTCATTATCTGGAGCTACGAAAAAGAGGTTAATGACGACATAAACTTAAGGCGGCGGAATTCCAGATATTTACCCGATGTTGAACTGCCCGAAACCGTCTCATCTACCATGAATATTGAAGAAGCGGCGGAAGGGAAAAAATTCCTGATTTTTGCCGCCCCGTCCCTGTTCCTGCTTGATACGTTAAAAAAAATCCTGACGGTAAAATCAATCCGCGAGGGAGAAACACATATTGCGGTATTAACAAAGGGGTTTCTGCCGTCCGCAAACGGCCCCAGGTTAATCATTGAAACAATGGAAGATTACCTGCCCGGCTTTTACCAGCATTCGCTTGTTTATATTTCGGGCCCCAGCCACGCCGAAGAAGTTTCCCGCGGGAAAATAACAGGGCTTATAGCCGCAAGCGAAAACGCAAAGAATTCAATCCGTTTCAGGGATCTGTTAAAAAGCCCCGGACTTTTTGTATATTCTTCTTTAGACGTCCACGGAGTCCAGGCGGCGGCGGCGGCAAAGAACGTAATAGCCATAGCCTTTGGCATGTTAGACGCAATAAGATCAATCGGCGGCTCCGATATGTTCGGCGACGGCACGGATTCCCTTTTGCTTGCGGCGGGCTTAAACGAAATACAGATACTCGGCAAAGCCCTCGGCGCGACCCACCCCGAGACATTTACATCAATAGCGGGTATCGGCGATTTGGACGTTACCTGCCGTTCTATTTACGGCAGAAACAGGCGCTTTGGCAGGGAAATAATCGAGAAAAATATTCTGGAACCGTATAAGGATTTGGAAGATCTTTTGGCGCGTATCGGGGAAATAAGTTACCTTCCCGAAGGCGTGGCTGCGGCAAAATACGTCAGAATCCTCGCGGAAAAGCATAAGCTAAAAATGCCTGTTTCCATAGGATTAAGCCGCATACTGAACCGCGAGTTGGATCCTTATGAATTTGTAAAAGACTTCTTTGAAGACTTGAGGTAAATGTGTTTGAAAAATTAACGGGAAAGATAACTGACGCGTTCCGTTTTGTTACAGGCAAATCCTCAATTTCGGAAAAAAACATTGAAGACGCGGTAGAAGCCATTAAAATGGCCCTTCTTGAAGCTGACGTAAACCTGCGCGTCGTGCGCCGCTTTGTTAATTCCACTATCGAGGAAGCAAAGGGCGAAAAGGTGCTTCGCGCCGTTGATCCCGGTCAGCAATTTATTAAAATAGTCCACGACAAGCTTGTTTCCTTTCTGGGAGACGCGGACCCGTCAAGCCGCGCCTTAAAATTACGCGGTCCCGATGTAATCTCCACAATACTAATGCTTGGATTGCAAGGCTCAGGCAAAACCACAAGCGCGGCAAAACTTGCCATGCGCCTGAAAAAAGAAGGCCGCAAACCTTTGCTTGTCGCCTGCGATCTTGTGCGCCCCGCGGCGATGGAACAGCTTGCGGTCCTAGGAAATCAGATTGGAATTCCCGTACATAAAGAAGACGGCGCGAAGGACAGCGTAAAAGTGTATCAGAACGCTCTTGTTTGGGCAAACCAAAACATGATCGATACGATGATCATAGACACCACAGGCCGTATGCAAATTGACGAGCCGATGATGCAGGAGCTTTCCCGCCTTAAAGACGCGTCCAAGCCCGATGAAATGCTTCTTGTCGCCGACTCGATGACAGGACAAGCCGCCGCCGACATCGCCAAAACCTTTAACGAAAAAATCGGCCTAACGGGCGTTGTGCTTACAAAATTCGATTCAGACACTCGCGGCGGCGCGGCACTCTCGCTTAAAACCGTTACGGGCAAACCCTTAAAATTCACGGGCACAGGCGAAAAGCCCGAAGACTTTGAACCTTTTTATCCCGACCGTTTGGCGGGGCGAATTCTCGGCATGGGCGATGTCGTAAGCCTTGTAGAAAAAGCGCAGGAAGTAATTAATGAAAAGGAAGCCCTTGAACTCCAGAAAAAAATGGAGAAAGAGAACTTTACTCTGGAAGACTGGCTTTCCCAGCTTCGCGCCGTAAAAAAAATGGGCTCCCTGCAAAAAATGCTTGAGATGATCCCGGGAATGCAGGGGCAGATTAGCGAGGACGACATTAACAAAGAAGAATTAAAATATCAGGAAGCGATTCTTAGCTCCATGACGCGCAAGGAGAGGGCGAACCATTTGATCATAGGACCGCCGCGCAGAAGCAGAATTGCGCGCGGCTCAGGCACGTCTGTCGCCGAAGTAGCGCGTTTGCTTAAAAAGTTCGAGAAAATGCGCGGCATGATGAAAAAGATGGCAAAGGGCGCGAGAAGCGGAGCCATGGGCTGAATGATGGGCGGCATGCCGGGATTCCCGCAATAATTTCATTATATCAATCAATTGGTTCATCTCTGTTTGTGCGGAAGGGCATGGCGGCAAGGTCGTTCTTTGCGTATAACGGAGCGGGTCCGTATTTATACCACGCGTAACGCGCTCTTTTGGGGTTTTGTACTTTGTCGGAACTTAAAATTATACTGTTGCCTTGTATTTCAGCCTTCGCGGGATAGTACTTGCCCTCAGCGGCGGCAATCTCAAAGCTCGCGTTTATGTCGTTTGCGCTGCCGCGAAGCTCAAGACCGCATTCTGCGTTGTCAAAATGCAGGCGCAGGGCGCTCCCCTGCTCTTCCGCCCAATTAAAGACGGGCGCGTCCGCTTCAATGTCCTTTCCGTAGACTTTTTTAAGCGCCAATAGCGCAAGGCGGAAACCAACTGTCTGCTTGTCGAACGGGTGGATATTGTCAAATTCCCCGCAGTCTATGATTACGGCAAGCGCTGTGTTGGCAATGTCCAGAGAAGCGAGGTATTGGCTTTCCCTTAGCAAGCACCAATGGCGCGGAGGATTGCCTGAATCAATTTCCTGACGCGAAGCGTACATGGGCAGTTGGACAAACAAAAACGGAAGGCTGTTGTCGTTCCAGTCGTCGCGCCACTGTTCCACAAGATAGTACATCATTTCGCGGTAGTCGGCGGCGCGAAGATCGTCTTCTTCTCCCTGATAATAGATAAATCCCTTTATGGCAAAAGGAGCGGCGCGCAGTATCCTCGCTGTGTGAAGATTTGTGGGGCAATAAGGGCTTGTCCTTCCCGCAGGCTGGGGCCAGGGACTCTCTCCGCATTCTTTGTTCAAAATTTCCCAGCTTACATCGGGCTCTTTTTTTCTGCGCGCCTGTATACGCCCGTCCCAAAGCCGCCATTGTTCAAAATAATCTTCCATCTCGGCATTGTACTGTTCGTCTGTCTTAATGCCTATTTTTTGCGCGTAATCATCTAAAAACCGTTTGCCTGCCGCGGTCTTTTTTAATTGCGCTTCGCTAATCCACGCGCTTATCGAAGTGCCGCCCCATGAGCAATTAATTATCCCTATGGGGATTTTAGTTTCAGCGTTAATTTTCCGCGCAAAGAAAAACGCAACCGCGCTTAGCATTGCCGCCGTATCAGGCGAACATTCCTTCCATGCGCTTTCAGATTCCTCGCGCAGATAGTCGTCGTCTACAACGGCGCGTTTTACCACCTGATAAAAACGTATGTTTGGATTGGCGCAGGAGGCAAGTTCGGCTTTTCCGTTCTTGCAGTTTACAAGCTCCATTTCCATATTGCTCTGGCCGCCGGCAAACCAAACGTCGCCTGTTATTACATTTTTATAACGAAGCTCACTTGCCTCATTCTTAATAACTATTTCGCCTGATATGCCCGCGGGCAAAGGCGGAAGCTTAAGGCTCCATTTGGAATCGCGGACTTTTGTTTCTTTCTGAATGGCGTTATCGGAACTTTCCCAGATTACGAAAACAGACGAGCCTTCCGCGCCGCCTGTTCCCCAGAAAAGAACAGGTTTGCCGTGCTGTAAAACCATATTGTCGGAGAAAATTGCGGCGGGGCTAAAGTTCTTCTTGTCTTTACTTGTCATTACGGATAAATTACATCTTGTTCTTTTTTACCCAATCGACAATTTCATCGATCTTGCCGAAAACAAGGCCTGTAACAGTATCGGCGCAGCCGTAGTAAATCGCCACTCTGCCAGTGTCTTTGTCTACAAGAGACGCGACAGGGAATGTAACGTTCGGAACGTCTCCGGCTAATTCGTAAATTTCACGCGGGTTAATAATGTAAGGATTCGCGCGCGCGATTATTTTCCAGGGCTTGTCAATATCAAGCAGACACGCGCTGAACGAGTAAACAAAGCCGTTACAGCTTGTCAGTACGCCGTGGAAGAATAACAGCCAGCCTTCCTTGGTTTCAATCGGGCACGGACCCGCGCCTACCTTGGTGCTTTGCCAGCCGCCGGAAGGAGCCATAACATGGCGGTGCTTTCCCCAATAAATTAAATCGGGGCTTTCCGAATAAAAAATATCGCCGAAAGGAGTATGCCCCGAATCGCTGGGGCGGCTGAACATGGCGTAATTTTTTCCTATTTTGCGCGGGAAAAGAGCGCCGTTGCGGTTGTAGGGCATAAGCGCGTTTTCCATTTGATAAAATTTTTCAAAATCATAAGTGTATCCGATACCAAGGTTAGGACCGTGATAACCGTTACACCATATTATGTAATACCTGTCTTCAATAAAAAGCACGCGGGGGTCGTACTTGTAATCGGAATCTGGCACATCGGGGGTGTCTTTGATAAACTTTATCGGTTCATCTTCGATAACCCAGTTAATACCGTCTTTGCTTTTACCCGCGTGAATATCCATGTGACGCGCAGTATCATCGCAGCGGAAAACGCCCGCAAACTCCCCCTTAAAAGGAACAACGGCGCTGTTAAAAATGCTGTTAGACCTTAATGTTAAATCCCGCGGAATAATCGGGTTTTTTGAATACCGCCACATCAGTTCCTTTTTAGGATTGCTTGACGAAGGCCTGTCTTCCCAAGGAATGTTCGGCAGGCTGATTCCGTTTACGATGATACTCATATATACTCCATGTGTTAAAAATATTCCCGGCAATGATAATTACCGGGAATCAGCATATTACTTGTTAGCCTCGTTTATCTTTGTATTCCAGTCCTGAGAAACAGATTCAATTAACTGGGCGGGTTCTCCTTCATGATACCACATATTCCATGCTATATCGCCGCGTTCCAGGCCATTGATATAGGAAAAGTATTTTATCATGGCGAGTTTGGGGTCGCGGGCATACACAAGAGTTTCGTCAACGGCGCGGGAATCGCGGAAATAGTTGTATTGGCTGGATTTCCAGTCGTCATCAACGGGAGTATACCACAGCGCCACTGCCCAAAGAATTTTTTCCACATCCGCGCTTTTATAAGTAGCGGGGATAACCATAAGGTTATCGCGGCTATACACGCGGTAGGTAGAAGATTTAGGTCCTTTGGGGAACAGCACCATGCCCCAGTCATCTTTCATTTTTGTTAACTCGGCGGAATCACTGTTGGCTACCCATGACTCATCAATCCGCATTGCCACCTTACCGTCAATAAATTCGGATTTGTACCAATCCCAGTTGCTGTTCGCCGGCCTCGGCTTCAAAACGCCTTCGGTTTTCAGCCTGATGGCAAACTGCAGAGCTTCCAAAAATTCAGGCCTGCCGGTGGCATTGACAAATTTACCGGTCTTGGGGTCTTTGTCCACATAGGTGGCTCCGTTACTGGAAATTATCGCGTCCAGTATTTCCGTAGAAAGATCCATTGGCAGGGCATAGGTATCAATTTTACCGTCGTTATTAATATCCCGTGTCAGCTTTTTACAAATATTAAGGAACTCAGCCCAAGTCCATGTGCCGGCTTTCTGCATATTGTACGGGAGGTTGGGATCAAGTCCAGCTTCCCTAAACAATCTTTTATTAAAAAACAAGACCTGGAAATTGTTCAGGTTTATGCCTACGGAAAAGGCATAGGGTTTACCGTCAAAAGTAAAAGATTCAATCGCGGGCTGATTAAATTCTACAGGTAAATATCCCTTGCCGATAGGCTTCGGATCTTTGATGGTGTTTGGTAAGGGAGCAAGCAGACCGCGCGCTCTCATTGCCATAGCCCAGTTAGGCTGCAGCAAAAAAACCTGAGCGTCCGGTTTTCCGGACATAGTGGAAATAACCGCTTTCTGCTGCATTCCGTTCCAATCGGTAACGGCTTTTTCCCTGATGGTTACGCCGTTTTCCTTTAACAGTTTTTTACGCTGTTCAAGTATTTTCTCATCTCTGTCATTCTGCGGCTTTCTGGTATTGATATCATAATCCGCCCACCAGTTGCCAATAGTGATATCCATACCTTTTACATTCGCCTTATTTTGTCCCCATACGGGAAACGCCGCAATTAACGCCAGCGCCGCCAGCGCCGTAATCATTGTTCTTTTCAGCATTCTATGCCTCCTAAAATAAAATTTATCTCAAGCGGTCCGCCTCAAGACGAATCCGCAATGAAACCCTATATAATAAAAACCCTACCGGCTTTAATGGTTACCTTACATCTTAATACCTGTCTGGCTCAATGATTCAACAAATGCCTTTTGCGCCACAAGATATAACAATATCAGCGGGGCAAGGCATATCAGCATACCGGTGGCGATTATTGCCTGAGTATACCCCACAGGCGCCGCAGTATAAACAACGCCCGCGCTGCTGTTCATAGACGACCACCACGCCCCCAGCTTGTCGGCAATCCCGCTTAAGCCCACTGATAACATTTTATAGTTACTTAAAAATAATGTCGAGAAAAAAGAATCTGTCCACTGCCATACAAAGGAAAACAACAAACAGGAGGTGAGCATGGGCGCCGCATCCGGAAGCATTATCCTGATAAATGTCTTAAATCTGCCGCAGCCGTCCACCCATGCCGCTTCTTCAAGTTCTTTGGGCATGCCCCGGAAATACTGCCTGAGCATAAAAATATACAATCCGCTCTTCAGGCCCATGCCCGTAGCGGAAAGCAGCCAATAACTGGCGGCGCTGTCCAACAGATTAACCGGTTCGTTCGTTATAAGACGGATAAGCCCGAATATGTCAAAAAAACGGAAATTTAAGTAAAGCGAAGCCATGATAGTCTGGGGCGGCACGACAATAATCAATATAACGCACATAAACCAGAAATTTTTAAGCGGAAATTTATACCGGGCAAAACCGTATCCTGCCAGAGTGCACGCTGAAACCTGTAAAACAGAACTGACCAGCATGATAATAATGGTTTGCAGCAGCGCAGGCCAAAATTCAAGCAGTTCTCCCGCCAGCTTATAATTTCCCAGAGTAAAATGACGGGGGATGCTTACAACCGTACTGTCGTACAAATCCTGATGTTCCATAAAACTGACGCTTAGTTTGTCCAACAGCGGCTGTACTATAAGAAAACAAAGGCCAAAGAGCAGTATTGCGCGGCAGATTTTATATGCTATGTCAAGAACAGTCTTTTTAAGATGGTATGAACGGGATATATTGCCCCAATCATCAGGCTTTTCATTTTTATTCATAGTAATACACCCTTTTGGAAATCAACGCCATCGCAATACCGATGATTGCAATAACGGCAAGAAAATATACCCACGCCATAGCGGTGGAAAAACCATATTCCATATACTGCATCATAGTTACTCTTATTTTTTCCATAACGCGGTTATCGGTTCTTATAAAATAATCTACTACGCTGTAAACAACATTAACGAGTATCAAAGGGCTTACCATGGGGAACGTAATTTTCCAGAAACATTCCCAGCTTGTCGCCCCTTCAATTTTCGCCGCCTCAAACATACTTGGCGGAATCGTTTGCAGGGCGGAAAGGAAGATAATTATCTGTATGCCGGAAGCCATCGCTATATCGTATATTTGATTGATAATACTGAAAATATACCCCATAAAATCGCTTGCCGCGCCTTCAGAGACGAGTATATCCTCAAGCACGCCGGTAACTGACGACTTCATCAAATTGCCCCTTTTAATTATTTCCTCCATGCTGCTTAAAAGGGTATTATTTGTTTCAAGCCCGATCATGATGCCGGAAGAAAGGATTACCGGCAGAAAGAAAATAGCCCGCACAACGCCCCTTGCCTTAAATTCCTGATTCAGTATGAGCGCGACAAACAGGCTGAAAATAATTACAGCGGGGACAATAAGAACCATCCGCCCGATCTCTTCGGCAAGCAGGCGGTTAAATTCAGGATCGATCAGAAGAACGCGCTTTATATTATCCATACCTATAAATTTCATAGTGAATCTGTTTATATCAAGATCGATATTAACATCGCTGAAAACCATACGTAGGGATTCAAGAATCGGTAAAAACATAAACGCAAAAATACCGACCAAAAACGGTATAATAAACAAATATCCGACAATAGCGTTTTTGCCTTCCAGTGTTAAAGAAAATTTATTATTTTTTTTAATTAAATACATTAACTGTTCCTCCGTTGTACAGAGTAGCTGCGCGCATCAATAACAACGCCGTTATAATTAACAGCGCTGTCCGTATTATTCACTATAACGCGCTTTCCGTCTTCATATTCGGTAAGAGTCAATCCCGGAGATATAATGACATGATTGGTAATAGCCTGATCGTAAAGCCCGGTAAAATCAATTTTAAATTTTTGATACAGAGCATTGGCGTCCGGCGCCCATTTTTCATATTCATTGGCATAAAATTGCCTGAACTTGGTTTCCTGCAACACTGTTGTTTCTTCGTTCATAAAACTGAAATACAGCCCCGCGCCGCTTTCAACGGTTTTAAGCAGATTTTTAGTGTAATCTTCGGCAAGGTTTATTGCCGGTCCCGTATACGGCACAAGCCCGTGAAGAACAATCTGGTAAAACGGCACAGAAACATCAGTGATACCGAAGCCTTGATCATCAAGGGCCATGTCGGTAATGAAATTCGCCCAGGGCGCAGAATAAGCATAACCCGTGTTCAGCATAATCCCGGTTCCCTTGCCCGATAATTCAATTAGTTTTTCCTGCCGCATCTTCATCGACGCTTCACGGCTGACAAGCCTCTTTTCATGGTAGTCGCCGGAAAGTTTTGATCCCATGCTTCTGAACGCAATGTTGCGCAGATTAAAATTTTTGGACTTTCGCGTAAACTTGTCTATCAGGGACATCATGTAGACTGGGCGCGCAAGGTAGCTTAGTTTGCCCCAGCGTACGCGTTCTCCGAACCATACAAAGCTGTAGGGGTATTTTTCTATTCGCTTGCGGTTTACATAGCGCGCCGCGTCACGGTACAGATCAAAACCGTCAAAGGGTTTGACATTCCTTATATAAAGAAAATCCGCTTCCGGAAAAATTTCATAACCGTTTTTTTCCGCGGCGGACACCATGTTAATAAAATCATTTTTATCGCCAATCTCGCTTATCAGCTTTATTTTTCCCGGTATTGAATGATCAACACTGCGGTTAAACCAGCCGTTAAGTTTTACCCGCACGTTTTTCCAGCCCCACCCGGCGAAGTCATCGATCATGTATTCTGTTTCTTTATAGGAAGTAAGCTTCAGGGGCATATCAACCGGTATGCCAAGCCTGTGCTGAATCTTGTTTACCGCGCCGACAATCTCTACGGCGACAGGTACGCCGTTTTCAGCGCGCCCGCCCAAGAACGGATACTTTTGCATAAGCCATGAACGGTATTCTTTCGCCATGCCAACATAGCCGTCTTGAGCGCATGGGGTATACCGCAGGGTAATACCCTCGCCCGAGGGCAGATTTCTTTCGTACAGGTATACCGCCCTGTCGGAACGGCCTGAAATGTCTATTACCGCGCCATGGACTATGTTAAAGCTGGGATACACGTTGTTCCATGAACTGTTACGGCCTGATACGTCGGCGCGGACTCCGGCATAAGAAGCGCCTTCTTCAATAACGCATAACAGGGCGTTCCCGTTCTTCTGTACGCCGAAAACGGGATAAAGCGCTTTGTTGTCGTTAATAATTTCATTCCGCGGCATCGCCTCGTCCCAGCCGTACACATCGTTGTTATATGCTAATTGATTATGCTTTCCGTTGTTAAAATATATCAGCGCCCCGCTTCCGTCGGGAACAAGCAGGTAACCTTTGTCACCTGTTCCGCCCGCGCCCATATACGGCAGAAGGCTTAATTGTGTTATGGGAAACGCCGGACGGTACGCTAATCTGTCAAAAGGCACATTGAGTAGCAGGGATTTTCCGTCCAGCGTATAGCGCAATGTTATGTTAAAAGCAGGTTTGTCCGCGCCTTCGGGCGTTGAATAGAGGGAAGAATCTTCCGAATAGTCATCGTATGTGTATCCTGCCTGCGCGAACAATCCTTCCATCGATTCTTTCAAATATTCCTGGGTATTACTGCGCAGAACATACATTTTTGTCCGGCTGAGTTCCGGATAGCTTGCAAGAAGCGAGCTTTTGTCGTCGCTTGAACGCAGATTGTTGATGTCATAAAGCCTGTAACTGGCTTCAACCTTGCGCCGGTCGTCACCTTCCATATTTTCCAAAAATGTTAACATTCTTTGCTCGGGCGCCGCCGGCGGAATAATATAACTGCGGTCAATGTCGCCGATTGAATAACGCACTTCGAGCGTATTATCCGCAAGAGAATAATCATAAGCGCCTAACGCTAAGCTGTTAAGGCTTGAATACAAAGTCATGCCGACGCCGGCAATGTCGGCGTATTCCAGGGAAAACTGAGACCCTAAAAAATCTTTTGTTACCACATCGGCGAGCGGATCGCTGGCGGCGTCTTCCGGATTGGAACGCCACTGCACGCCGCTTGCTTTGTCCTTAAGGATTATTTCCGCAGTCCGCGGCAAGAAACGAAGCTGTAAATATTCATTTTCAAGAACAATATCTTCCGTGCTGCCGTCGTTTCCAAAAAGAGTAACCGTCCTAGCTCTAAGGGCTTGTTTATTGCAGGAACCAAGCATAAGGAGAATAAAAATAAAAGCAATTAACCTAAAAAGCTTTTTCACCATTCCTCCTAAAGCACCCTGAAAAGTATTTCCTTATACAAGGATATAAAGTAAGCGACAGCATCGCTGACAAGGCTGAAAAAAACCACAAAAATAAAGACTATTATACCCATTCCAATTACGGTAAGCAGACTGGAACCAATAGTCTTTGTCAATGAATAATCGTGAACCATCATCATCGCGGACAGAATCAATAAACCCGTCCATAACGCGGAAAAACCGGCAAGCACCCAATAAATCGCGCCTTCTTCAAAGGTTATTAATTGGCTTAACAGTATCATAATAGCGTTGATGATTACATAAGGCGTAAGCGCATAACAAACAGACATATAAATCTCATGCATTCGCCCCTTGCCGTCCATAAGCGTAGTAAGACTCCAGTTTGCGACAGTCCATAACCATACAGGCAGAAGGATTCGTAAAGCGACAATAACGGAGTTAAAATACTCCATGTTTACCGTGACAAACTGAAAATTTGTTAATGTAAGGCGAAGCACTTCCACCACAACGGCAAGACCAATTATTATATTTGCCGCGCCGATAGAACCGCGCTTTTCATGCGATAAATCCCAAAAACCGTCAAGCGGATGGGTGCACACATAAAGCGAATATTTAAGCGTTTTTCCCAAGTTCTTCCACCATTCTTTATTGTTAAGGTATTTCATGATTCCTTAATCTCCTTGACGGTTTTAATTAAGAACCTAATAACAGGCGGCAGAAGAATTAGAATCCCTATAATTAAGAGTATCCACCAGAGATTTTCCTCCATCCATTGTTTGCGGTACAATTGAAAAGCTTTCCCGTAACCTTCACGGTAATGTTTTAACTTATAATATTTCATGGCTTTTTGATATTCTTTCTGCCTAAGCGCCGCCCTGCCTATTCCAATGTAAGCCAAATCATAATTTCCGTTTACTTTTAAAGTTTGTTCCCAAAATTCGGCTGAGGATTCGTAATGGCCGGCTTTGTATTCATTTAACGCTTTGTTAATTAACATACCATAATCGGTAAGATCAAAGCGCGTAAGAGCGGCGGCTCTTGAATCAAGGGCGTATAAAGAATAACCCATTCCGTCAAGCGCGGTCGGCTGCTGGAACGAACCTTCGCGGTTGCCGATTCCGCCGAAAGCGTATAACAGGTTTCCCTGAAAATCATACATAAAAATACGCCCGCGCGCCCTGTCAAAACAAGCGTAAGAATCGTTATCAAAGGCTGTTACGTCTATAAAGCGGGAACGGCCTGATATGCCGCCCGCATCGCCTATGGCTAAATCGCCTACAGGGTCTTCATAGCCGTTACGGATTAAAATATCCTGCCCCATCGCGTTAAGCCGCCTGACAGGGTCCGTCTGCCCCATAGAATTGGTAACATAAATAAATCCGTCCTTGTCTAAAGCAACATTGCTGTACTCTGTCGGAACAAAAAGGTCCATGCGTTCTTTTTGCGCCTTAGTGGATAGAAGTTTCCAAATATAATCTATAGGATTAACAACAACTTTATTCGCGCCCATATAACCGGAGAATTCCCAGCGGCTGTCAAACTCCATAAGCCCTTTGTTAATGTTAAGCGCCTGAATAAAAACACGGTTCGCAAAATCAACAACTATCTTTATAGGAATAAACTCCGCTTGTTTGTCGATACTCTCATCGTCCGGTTTTGTGATTGTATGAATATAATTCCAGTTATTATCAAGTATAAGCACGCGGTAATTATTAGTGTCCGCAATATACAGGTTACCATCTCTGTTTTCAAAAATATCCCTGGGATAATTAAACTGCGATTCTTCTCCGTTAATTATTACGGAAGAAACATTTGCTTTAACAGTATGTTTTCCGTTTTCATCAACTTCTAATTTTATTATCCGGTTATTGCCGGAATCGCAGATGTATATGCGGTTTTCACGTATAAACAACCCTTGAGGATCCCTAAAGTGGCCTATTCCCAAAGAAGTTCCAAGTATATATTCGCTTACACGGTAAGCGTCCGGCGAAGCGACTTGTTCAAACCAAAAATCATAATTGTAAGTGTAGTTTGTAGGCTCCGCAAAAACATGGGTTAACGCAAAAATAAATAAAAACGTAAAAATAGTTTTTTTCATTCTTTTATCCCCGAATTAGCCATTGTTTGCAGAACATTGCTTTGAGCAAATACAAACATCAATATAGGAACGATCATAACAAAGAGCGTTACCGCCGCTCCTACGCCCGCGCGCGCGACGCCTGTAACGACAATCTGCGAAAGCGCGAAAGGCAGGGTCTTTAGCTGTTCAGAATATATCATGTTAGACGCCCTTAAATTCCAGAGGTTCTGCACGGAGAAGATCATTACCGTAAGCCACGCGGGTTTTATCATCGGCATAATTATCCAGATGAAAATGCCGAATTCCTTTGCGCCGTCCACGGTTGCCGCTTCCAGTAATGAGTTTGGTATTGTGTCAATAAACTGTTTTAAAAGGAAGAAACCGATTGGAAAGGCAAAAGCCGGAACAATAACCGAAAGGAAGGTATCGACCCAGCCGAGTTTTGCCATTACAAGGTAGTTGGGAATTGCGGTTACATAACCGGAAAACATAAGCGTAATGATAACGCCCTGAAAAAATATCTTTGCGCCCGGGAAATTATACTTGGAAACGACAAACGCCCCCATTGAGGCAAAGAAAATTAACCCTAAAGTCCCGACCGCGGTAATAAAGACGGTATTAAAAATATAACGGGAAAAGGTAACCCAGGATTTACTCATAATAATAAACAGATCCTGAAAGTTATTTATAGTCGGATTGCGCACCCAAATATTCGGAGGGAAAAGGAAAATTTCATTTAACGGCTTGAACGCGTGATTAATATTAAATACAAGCGGGAAAGCGAAAAACACGCCGAAGACGGTGAGTAATGAAATAATAAAGACGTCGCCGCCGTAAGACCGGTTTAGCCTTCTGCCGCCTATCAGTTTTTTGGGTTTCTTTGCCATATTACGTCCCTACCCGCTTTAACATTTTTTGAATTACGGCATTGCATACGATCATTGAAAAAAACAGTATCGTCGCTATCGCGGAAGCATAACCCATTTCAAAACGCGTAGAACCGTAGTCTACAAGATGGTTTACAACAGTATGCACGGCGTAATCCGTACTTGGGAAACCCGCAAGGACTATCGTTACATCAGCTACGTTAAAAGCCTGAGTAATCGCCATAACCGCGCCGAACATTAACATACCCTTCATGTTAGGCAGGGTAATGTACCAAAGTTCCTGCCAGCGGTTAGAGATACCGTCAACAAGCCCGGCTTCGTACAAAGACGGATCAATAGTGGAAAGACCGGCGATAAAGGCAAGGAAGCCCGCGCCCAAACTCATCCATAAAACAACTATCAGCATAACGGGCATCATGTATTTGGGGTCTGTCAGCCAAAGAACGGGCTGATCCAATATTCCAAAGTTCATTAACACGCCGTTTATGTAGCCGTAAGCGTCGCCGGAGAAAATAAGCGTCCAAATCATAAAAGCGCCCGTTGCCAGCGACGGCGCGTAGAAAACAAGGGTTACAAAAGCGCGGACATAACGCGGCAATTCATTTATAAACCACGCAAACAGGAAAGCCATTATATATCCGACAGGGCCTGTAACCGCCGCAATTATAAAAGTGTTTTTTACCGCAATTAAGAAAACGTCATCGGCTAACAGCAGGTTGATATAATTGCGCAATCCGATAAATTTAGGCGGCTCAAGAACATTGAAATACGTAAAACTGTAGAAAACAGATATAACAACAGGCGCTACATAAAAAAGGATAAAAACAACAGCGTACGGAGCGAGAAAAAGATAACATACGCGGTATTTGTATAGATCTCTTACTAAGTGCTTCTCGGCTTCTTTTCTTTTTTCCAAATACCTTGCAAGACTCATTACTCCCCCTACTCCAATCCGAATTCTTTCCGCTTTTTTGCCAACTCATCATTGATGGTAAGCGTATAATCCAGCAAAGTTTCCCGCGTATCCATGCCTTCGTTCAATATGCGGCGTACCGCGTTGGTAATATGGCGGCTTACAAAATAACCGCCCGGCACTTCCGGCGTACCTACAGTCCAGTTGCGCTGTTCATCAAGAACCGCCATTTGTTCGGAACCCCACGAAAGCCTTTTGAACGCCTCGTAATTAGCCGTTGGATAACGGGCGGCGGCCCCCATAATGCTTTCAAGCTCGCGCCCGAACCTTAACTGCGTATCATAGCTGATCCACCACTTCATGAATTCCCACGCCAAGTCCCTTTTTTTTGAATTGGAAAAAATCATCGCGGCAAGAGTGCCTGTCGGCACCGAACGGTCGATTGTCCCGTCTTTCTTTTTAAGGCCGGGCATTCTTGAAAAACCCCAAAGCCCGCGAAGCTCAGGCGCAAAAACTTCCAGGGTATTAAAGTTTGTGTAATCGGCAAAAGCAAGCGGCATTTCTCCGGTACGGAACCGGTTTAAAAAATCATAAACCATCGGCGTTTTATAATGGGTAAAAAATTTCGTGTAAACGTCAAAAGCTTCAATGGCGATTTCTCCGTCCAATTCGGTGCGGGAACCTTCTTCATTGTAAAGCCTGCCGCCGCGCTGGAACATGTGCGCAAGAAAGTTTGAAAAATCGATATTGACGGCAACGTTAGTCGCTACCGACGGAATTCCGACATTCATGTTGTTTTTTTGAATAATCGGAAGAATATTGATAAGGTCGTCCCATGTGTCGGGAAGCTCAATTTTAAGCTCTTCCAAAATATCTTTGCGGTAGAACATTACATGGAAATACTGCGTCTCGGGAAGCCCCCACACGCCGCCGGCATAGGTAAAAGGCACAACCACGCTTGGATTTAATTCCTTAATAACTTCTTTATAATCGGGGAATTGGGAAATATCCACGGCGGCTTTGCGGATAGCGTAGTTAACGGGATCGCCCTGGGGAACAGTAAGAGCCATATCGGGCCCCGTACCGGCGACAACCGCCGGCAGAACCGCGTCCGCCGCGACAAGTTTTACGTTTACCCTGATACCTGTTTTTTGCGTAAAGGTGTCATCTATCATCGCTTTAAGAATGGTGCTTTGATCGCGCCCGGCAAGCATCCATACATCAATAACATTATTACCGTCGCGGTACACGTCGCCTAAGTTGTTATAATCTACAAAGAACGAAGAAAGGAAAGAGCGGATTTCATGCAATGCCGCAATAAAGAAATTATCCCTAATCTTGGGCAGTCTTGCGTCGGCGGTAGTCAATAAAATAAAATCAACGTCAAGCTGAGATTGGGAAAGCGCCAGCATACTGTCTCCAAGAGAGCTTATATTGGCTTTAAAGTTTGTAAGTGTGCGCGGGATTTTATCGGGACGCCTGACAAAAAATTCAAGCTGGCGCGCAAGAGTAAGCGTCGCGGCTGCCTGCGCGCTTCGCTCGCCTGAATAAGCGGTTAAATCGTCTACCAGTTTATAGAGGATTTTGCTTTCCAGCGCCATAGCTTCTATTACTTCGGGGTAAAAATACTCAACGCGGTAATCGCGGTATATATCGGGTTCGGTTCCGGTAAGAACAAGTATCTTTCTGTAAATACCGTTTAAACGGAACACGCTTTCTTCCATTACGTTTAAGATTGCGCCCATATCGCCCAGAGTCGCCTGCAAACGAATGTTATTTATCCCTCTTTTAAGAGGGAAAAGCATATAGTCCCGCTTGTCACTGTCGCGCATGGTAACAAGCTGCCACTTGTTGCTGTAGGTAAACGGTATGGCGGAAAGTTCCAGGCAAGGCGTCTGTCCGTTTATAAAAATAGAACGGTTTGATACAAACCCTCGGTTGTAATTCTGCCGCCCTTTGACCGACAAACGGTACAACCCTTCTTCCGGCACATCAACTTCCCATTCGATCCACTGGCCGGCGACACGCCATCTTTCACCGCCAATCATGTTAAGGCGAATCCTTGCCACGCTGGGCGGATCGGTTGCGCCGGAAGAACGGTCGTAATTCGGGTACAGCGAAGGATCGGAACGGCGCGCCGCCTTTTCGCCCTGAACCTTCAACTGGATATTTGAACGGGTATTGTGATACTGCGATAAATCCTGTTTTGCAATGTAATCTTTATATCTTAAAGCGCGATCCGGCGCTTTTATTGAAAGACTGCGAATTGCCATAGGCTCGTTTATGCCTTGAAGCCTGATGATGTTTTCTCCTTTGGAAAAATAAAAAACATAAGGCTCCGTAATAAAGCCGAGGGAATCTTTAAACCACACTTTTTCCCATTGGGGTTTTTCAACCTGCTGGGCGCGTATCTCGTTGCCCTGATTATCAAAGCGCGTAGGACCGGCATCGCCCCAAATCCTTTGGAACGCAAGCCTGTCCGCGCCAAGGAAGGGAGTTTCCCCATTAATCAATAAAGAACGTTCTATTGTTATGCCCCGCGACGGGAGCGGAAAATATTCAATGTTAATATTATAAAAACCAGCTTCTTCCAGGTTGATCCTGTATTCTACAAAACTAACTTCGTCGGTTCGTAAAACGCGCAGTTCGCCTTCAAAGTTGTCAAGAATTGAAACCCCGGCGGCGGCGGAATAAGAAAAAAGATTGATGGTAATATCCCGTTTTCCGTTCGGAACGCCGGCGTAACGCTCCAAATAACGGGAATAGGTATTTGTTCTTCCCGTGCTCGCCCCGCTTAAATCATAACCGTCGTATTTTGCGGAAAAATCAGCATCCCGTTTTCCGGCAAGCAAAAAGAACAATGCCAAAGCGGCAACAACAGCGGTAATAATTGCAATTTGAGGACTGAAAAACCTTCTCATCATTTCCCTTCTATAAGATACCGTTTCCGAGCGCTTATTTTACCGCGCTTATCATCAATTTGATCAAGGCATCACTCTCAGGTGAATTTGCCTGACCGGTATTCCGGTCTAAAAGACCGTATTTCTCCCCGCTGCCTTTCATTGAGCCATTGTCCCAATAAACAGGAACAAGCCCGTATTTTTTTGCCGTTTTAAAAACATGAGACAGGTATTCCCTGCGGCTTTGGCGCGCCTGCTGTTCTTTTGCCGGATCATCGGGATACAACTGCATCGTAGCGCCGGTTTCCCCGACTAATACCGGAATTTTTTTATCAATATATTTTCCTTTAAATGGGGCAAGATCATTTTCCGTTTTCTGCTTATCTGCCGGAGTTCCCCATGACGATTTTTTTCCGTCTATGCAAAATTCACTTGGATCATAATAATGGAAAGAAACAATTTGCCTGTCGGGGGCGCTGTCAGGCGGCAGCCAATAATAATGCGCAAGCGCATGTTTAACTCCGGCGCAATAACCGGGAATAACCAGATAACGCGATGCATTATTTGAACCCGTGCTCCTTACGGTCTTGGTAAAAAGCCTGTTCCATTCATTTACAATGTCGTACTGCGGATTCTGCGCGCTTTCACTGCCCCAGCCCCAGTTACCGTCATGAATCTCGTTCATCGGTTCAAATATCAGCCAGTCGCCGTAATTCCTGAAATATACCGCTATCTGCTTCCACACGCGGACAAATTTAAATGTTACTTCTTTATAACCGCTCTCGCTTCCCCTTGCCGTATTAACCGAAAGCCAGCCGTTGTCTCTTCCTCCATCTCTGGTTGAACCGTCGTGGTGTATATTGACAATCGCCTTAAGACCGGCATTATGCGCCATTTCAACCACTTCGGCAACGCGTTCAAGGTATTTTTCATTAATATGATAATCCGGCGCGGGACCTATGTAGCCCATCCATGTAATCGGTATGCGTACCAGATCAAAACCGGCCTGTTTAATCCCGTTAAGCAGAGCCTGATTTATTTTGGGGTTCCCCCAGACAGTTTCGCTTGCCCGACCGCCTTCGTGGGCATCCAGGCTATTCCCGATATTAAAGCCGGCAAGCAGTCCTTCGTCACGAAAATAATCGAAGGCTGTTTTTTCAGACATAGACTGCGGAGTAAAATCATTTTTCGCATCGGGGACTTTGGGGGTATAAAAAAGGTCAACCGCCTCTTTCCCCTGCGAGCCGGAAACTGAAGAGCAGGACGCCGCCAACAGGACAGGCAACAACAGGCATAGCAACAACTTCTTCATTCACAGCCTTCCATAAAGAGGTTCTTTAACCCTCACATAAAAGAGACCGGACTTCCTATGGAAGCCTGTCTCTTTTATGAGGTGATATTACGTGTTTTATTTATTTTTTAGTAAAAACAAATTGGGAAAAGGTAATAGTAAACGGTTTTTGAACACCGGAACCTTTTACGCCTTTTTTCCCCTGACCTTCCGTTTCCATACCAATTAAATTGGCGTTAACGTTTGCGCTTGTCGCACCTTTAGTTGTAGTTAGCGTTATTTCCGCGGTGAATGGCACGCCTGCTTTAAGCTTTGAGCCGGGGACTATTACCTGCGGGCAAAGCTCGGTATGATACTGCGCTGCCGCGGTATGATCTACCAGATAAATTCTCATTTCAGCTTCCATATCGCGGCTTGATGTACAAGTGAATTTTAAGGTATAGGTTTCCCCCCTGCTGATCTTGTTTCCGTTAAATAAACGGGGATCGCCAAAATAGACATTATAGCCGTTTGCATATTGAAAATTGTCATCCATATTCCATACAACGCCGGTTAATGTGCCGCCGACAGGTTTTACCAGTTTCGCTTCCGCCGCCGCCGCGTCTTTTACCGCCTGATCATTGGCTTTCTTTTCGGCGGAAGACAGTTCGGGAGTGCCGCCGGTATAAAGCTTGAAATCCCACAATTTAAATGCAAAAGGTCCGGGACTGCCGTTACGTGTAGTCTGGAATTCAATTAACTGCGCCAGCGAAGTATTAACAGAAGCTCCTACCGCTTTTCCCCATGAAGGCTGCATCAGGAACTCTACAGGCACAACAACCGTTATAGCCTGGTCTTTTACCGTATCAAACCTGTATTCATAATAAGCATAGTCTTTTACATCCGATGTGATAATTTTTACCGCATAAGGCTCCCCATCGCCAATTACCTTGAACGAAAGGCCGGTACACTTTTTAAGTATATCAAGAGTCGCCGCATCGGGGGTCAATTTAACATTGACAAAACCATATTCGTATTTGTTGGTTATGGCGCCGGAAAAACTGTATCCGGGCATTTTTTGTATCTGCTCTTCTTTCATTGTAATGGTGGACGAGCCTTTATTGTCCTCGTCACCGTTGACTGTCCATGTCCATTTAAGGGTTTTTGAGTCATGAGCGGTGGGTTTTGCCCAAGCAAATGAACCAACCAGCATCATAATCGCCGCGCATAGTATCAAAGATACCTTTTGTGCCTTCTTCATAAATATTCCTCCAAAATTCAAGATATTGGCTTATTGTAAGGCAGTTTTATACCGCCGTCAAGTTTTTTTTGCGTTATCTTTAGTTGTAAACGGTAAACCCCCAAATTTTTATATCAAAAGGGTTGTTATTGCCCGCTTTTCTCCAACTTTCATGCGTTTGCCATTGAATCTGGGTTACCAGCGTCTGATCCATTTTTACCGGCTTCGCCCAACTTGGCTGCATAAAATATTTCATGGGAACTTCGATTTTTTTAGGTACGCCTTTTTCGGTAGTAAAGGTATATTCATAATCCCCATAATCTTTAACGCTGTTGATTACAAACTTAATGGTATATCTTTGACCGTCGCCCAGAATCCAGAAAGAAAGAGACTTGGCGGTTTTATACAGTTCAAACGACTTTTCATCCGCTACAATCCCCCAGCCGGAAAAACCATACTGATATTTTGTAGTTACATTTCCGGTAACATGGCAAACCGTCACTTCCTCTCCGTTAATAGTTTCTTTCCCCGTCGTGAATTTGACAGTGGAAGATCCGTTGTTACCGCTTCCCGGATCGGCGTCGCTGTAGGCAAACCAATCACCTACTACCAAAGTCGGCTTATCCTGTCCGCCGGCGTCTTTAGCGCCGCCCGAGGATGCGCAAGAAAGAATAACCGCGCAAAAAATTACAAAAAGAGCCAAAAGACACAATTTTTTCGTGTTTTTCATAGAAAATCCCCCTTAAATAATGGTTTAGAGCCGTAATACACCAACTTAAATCAGGATACTTTGATAACCCCCAGCCGTCAAGTTTTTTTTGCTGGTTTGCGGCGGGGAACATAACTCAGTCTTTGGGGGCAAAGCTAGCGGAAATCTCGTCCCACCGCTTTTGTATATCGGTTACAACCTCTTGCGCGGTCCGGTTTCTCTCAAAAAAGAACTGTATTTCCTGGAAAGCGGCGTTTTCGTATTCCTGAGCGCCCGGAACGCCCAAAAAACCCCTTACAATTACAGAAGATTCAAAAATATCCCATGCTTTTGCGTACAAAGGGTCTTCTTTTATGTAGTTTTTATTGTCTCCTGGCAATAATTCCGTTATATAACCGGGGACGGCTTTAAGCTGAGCGCAAAAAAGCGGGCTTTTAGCGGCAAAAAATTCAAGAAACGCCTGCGCGGCATCGGGAAATACGCAATCTTTGTTAATTCCGGCGAAAATTCCGGTAAGGCTGACGCCGTACTTCCCGGCTGTTCCCGCTCCAGGAATTGTCGTTACCCCGAAAGCGCCATCGCCCATTATTTCCCTTAGCGCGGGAATTGCGCTTGTTGACGCAATAAGCATGGCTATTTTCCCGCGGGCAAAGCCGTCCAGCGCCTGTTCCTCTGTCATTGAGGGCATATCTCCATCTTGAGGAACAGAGCTTTCTTCCGGAGACAAAACTCCCTCGCGGTAGAGCCTGCCGAGGAAAGTAAAATCATTGACCATCTGCTTTGTGTTAATAACAGGCGGGAAATCCCCGTTGGACAGGAAATCGCCCCCGCCCGCCCAAATCCATGAAAAAATCTCCCTGGACAGGGACTGCTTGTTATCGGGATCAAGAGCCATAGCGAACCCAGCCGCGCCCGCTAAAATGCCGTTTTCGTCCGCCGTTATGGTTTTCGCGTATGCAAGGAATTCTTCCCTGGTTTTTGGAGGGCGGTCAAATCCGGCTGCGAGCAAAAGATCAATATTGTAAAAAAGCAGGTCCATAAAAGAAACCAGGGGAACCGCCGTATTTTGGCCGCCGGACTCCTCTCCGGAAAAAGAGCCAAGCGGCAAAAGAACATCTTCGGCGGCAAGGGCGTTAAACTCACTTTCGTCAAAAAACAAAATATCCGGCTCCCTGCTTTTTTCGCCGATTCTATCGCCGGGAAGGTTCAACAGCTTAATCCGAAGACCGGGATTTTGCCTTTCAAAATCCTGTATCAGCGTTTCCATGGTTTTAACGCCGAAAAATTCTTCACAGCGCGCGGAAAGATAAATGTCTTTATGCCTGCTTTTGGCGTTTAACCGCGAAACAGCGTTAAAAATCACGGGGCTTATAATCAAAATGAAAACGAAAATTAAGATAATTATGTCCGTACGGTTGCGTAAATATATCGACTTTTTGCCGTTTTCGCTGTACATTTTATCTATGGTTCCTTTTTTCAGCAGGTTCTCAAATTTTCTCTTAAATAAATTAAACAATCGAGAACAGAAACCGGAAAGTTTAGAAGGAAAGTTAATTTTAAATTTTTCCAAAATAAGAAAGTCCCCCTTTGATATTAAAACAGAATCTTCATACAATGCCTATCTGTCCAAACGCTCCTTTGAAATGGGGCTGAAAAAACAAAAATGCATAGCGTGGACGGAAATTCCAGACATTGAATATAACGATCATATTATCGAAGCCAAAATCCGCCTGGACAGCATGGGCGGATACGCGGCGGCGGGCATTACGTTTCATATCAGGGACGATGAAGCATACTATATTGTGCTTTTTTCCAGCAAAGGTTATTACCGCCTGGACGTTGTAAGAGACGGCTCCCCAAAGCCGCTTATAGCCTGGACGGATATTTCCGAATTTAACGGAAAAAATATTAATCTGGGGATAATCACTTACGGCACTTTTATTATTTTTCTTGTTAACGGCAAATGGATTGGGGAAGCAAGCGACGACACGCTTATCAAAGGCAGGGTGGGTTTAGCAATCGCCTCTTACGAAGCGTCAAAAGACTATTCAGAGGCGAATGAAAATTCAACCAACAGCAACGAATATGCCTGCAAAGTATCCCTTGATTATCTTTCCGTTGACACAAGAATAAACGTTATCGAGGAAAAATACAAAAAATGGACTGATCCTTTAAATATAAACGCGGAAAGCCGCCTTAGGCTTGCGGAAACTTACGCGGTTATGGGCGAACCCCAAAAAGCGATGGATCAAATTAACAAGGCATGGGAACGCAGGGACAAAGCAATCCGCGCCGTCGCCGCCGGAGAAGAAGGGGTCAGGACAAAAAAGGAACTGCTTCTTGCGGCGCGCATGTCGCTCAGGCTGGGGCAATACGACGAGGCGGAAGGTTTTTTTGACGCCATTCTTGAACAATGGGCGGGTTCCGCCGAGGGCAAAGAAGCGGTAAAGGCAAAAATCAAACTGCTGGGCGATCTTAATAAATTCGGCGAATTAAAAGAATTTGTTTTAACATACGCAAAAGATAAGAAAGATATTAATTTTCATGTTACTCTTGCACGCTGTTATTTTGAGTTAAAAGATTACAGAAGATCCGCGGCGGCGTGGGACAAGGCTTTTGAGATGAACGGCGAAAACGGAGTCTACGCGGCTAACGCCGCCAACGCGTTTGAGCTTATGAAAAAGAAAAAAGAGGCGCTTGCGCGCTATATAACGGCGGGTAAAATTTTTCTTAATCAGGATAATCAGGAAGAGCTTAGGACATTAATGCCGAAACTTTCCGCTTTGGGCGAAGACAACTGGGAAGCCCGCGTCCTTGCCGGAAAATGGGCGTTCAGCGTCGAGGATTACGACCGCAGTATTTCGGAATTTTCCGCCGCAAATAAAATCAGGGGAACTTTAAAGCCAAGACCGCGCGGAGATCCCGCCCATTATTACCTTTGGGGGCTTGCCTTAAACATAAAGGGGAAAAACAGCACGGCAATTCGCCTGTTGGAAAGAGCCGTAAAGCTCGCCCCCGACTACGGGCTTTTCCGTTTTAAGCTTGCGGAAATAAAACTGGCGGCAGGCATTAAGGAACCCGATGTTACGGAAGAATTAAAACTTGCATTAAACAACATGGACGATCCGGACGGAAAAATGGCGGAACACGCCGGAAACCTTTTGCGTAACGCCGGCAGGGCGAAAGCCGCGCAATACTTTTTTAACATTACGGGAAAAAATGCTGGTTGAATGGGCTAAATTTACGGAAAAAGGCTTGCCGGGCTTGCAAAGCATGCCGGGCTTGTCCGCAGGAAGAAAAAAAGCGTCGGTTACGATAGGCGTTTTTGATGGAGTTCACAGGGGGCACAGGGCGCTGATAGAGCGAGTTGTTTCGCATAACGCTGAAAATACGCCTGTGGTTATTACTTTCCGGGAAAATCACAAGAGCGGCAAACAGGCGGACAATATTCAAACGTTTGAGGAAAAAACGGCAATGCTGGAAAGCCTGGGCGTAAAAATAATTCTTGTAATTGATTTTACGGAATCATTTAAACGCATGGCGGGAATCAATTTTTTTGAAATTATAACAAACCGCTGTGACATCGGTTTTTTTACGGTAGGAAGCGCCTTCCGCTGCGGATATCAGCTTGATACCGACGCGTCTGCAATTCAAAAATTTTTTGCCTTGCGCGGCATTCCCGTAGAAATTATCCCCGAAGTTTTGGAAGACTCCCTGCCCATAAGCTCAAGCCGCATACGCGCCGCAATCGCCGCCGGAAATATAAAACTGGCGGAGACCATGCTGGGTCGTCCGCTAAACGGTTAACACGATGCCGCGTATTTATCTTTCTTAAAAAACAGGATATAATAACCCATTATTTAGCAGGAGAAAGACATGGATAAAGAGACAGAACAATTTTTGAAAAATCAGGCAAAAGAAATCCGAAAACTTACTATTGAGGAAATCGGAAATTTGGGATCGGGGCATATCGGGGGGGCGATGTCCATCGTAGACCTTCTGACCCTGTTGTATTTTCACCGCATGAAGGTTGATCCGAAAAACCCGCGCTGGGAAGAGCGCGATCAACTGGTTGTTTCCAAGGGGCACTCGGGGCCCGCCGTTTACGCGACGCTGGCGCTCAAAGGATTTTTTCCCCAGGACTGGCTTAAAACGCTGAACAAGGGCGGAACCAAACTGCCGAGCCAC
>Ga0268262_10000997_pt1 | contig 36275 bp, 44 predicted proteins | sample TergutNc150P3_FD_190354 | JGI IMG/M metagenome (GOLD analysis project Ga0268262, IMG submission 190354) | Nasutitermes corniger P3 segment gut microbial community from laboratory colony in Florida, USA - Nc150 P3 (SPAdes) (version 2) | ecosystem: Host-associated > Arthropoda: Insects >...
GGGGGGGGGGGGGGTAACTTCCAACCAATTATGACGGCAAATATAATCCTGTCTGGGGATAACATCAATACATTAAAAACACTTCCTGATAACTTTGTGGACTGCTGTATCACGTCGCCGCCCTATTACGGCTTGCGTGATTATGGCATTGACAACCAGATAGGATTAGAGGAAACGCCCGAAAAGTATGTAGAAAAACTTGTTGATGTATTCCGTGAAGTAAGGCGTGTGCTTCGTGAAGACGGTACTTTGTGGATTAATATAGGCGACAGTTACGCAGGGAGCGGCAAAGGCGGTCAAAGTGAAGACAAGCGTAGTGAAAGTTGGCAGCCCACATATCCGAATAAAGGCAAAAAATACGGATTAAAGTCAAAAGACATGATCGGTATTCCTTGGCTGTTGGCGTTTGCACTCCGCGCCGACGGCTACTATCTCCGCCAAGACATTATTTGGCATAAACCTAATGTAATGCCGGAAAGCGTTACCGACCGCTGTACAAAGTCCCACGAATACATATTTTTATTAAGCAAAAACGCAAATTATTATTATAACAACGAAATAATAAAAGAAAATTGCAGTAAAGAATGTGTTGACGATTTTCTGCGAAGAAAAACGCTTGACAATAAAAATAAAGGACAGGGCATATACAAAGAGACAAGACCGGATTTATGCCGAAGCCGGGAAGATTATATGCCGGCGGATTTTAAGCGTAACAAACGGGACGTATGGATCGTGAACACGAAGCCGAATCCAAACGCCCATTTTGCCACATACCCAGAGGAATTGATAACACCTTGTATTTTAGCCGGAAGTCGTGAGGGTGGTATCGTGTTGGACCCGTTCATGGGGAGCGGGACGACCGCCGTTACCGCGCTCAAATTATTGCGGAAGTATATCGGGTGCGAAATAAACCCGGAATATATAAAAATCGCAGAGGAAAGAATAGCGAGCGAAAGGGGGCTTTTTAATTAATGGGTTGCCGTTGCCGTATTTGTAGTCGGCTGCTTAAAAACCCGGTGTCAATAGAAGCGGGAATGGGTCCGGTGTGCCGGGCTAAAAATAATAATACGCAAGGAGAGTTTGATTTTATGAAAGCGGAATGGGAAGTTTTGAAACATGAAAGCGGAAAATATATATTTATCCGCGACATCGGACACAATTCAGGTCGCAGCGTAACGCACGACGCTAATTATGTGATTGAACAGTTATACATCGAGGAAGAAATTACGGACGAAACCCGTATTTTCTATGAGGATTCTGAAGGCAGGATCGACGAGCTGCTTCATTCTGGCAAAAAGCACACGGGGTATAAAGCCGGACACGAAGGGGTAGAACTATGAACAGAAAAGAACCGAACCGACGACCCGCCGGAATGACAAGACCGAAGCCCCCGCCCGCTCCGCCGAAACCGCCAAAGAATAAATCAGGCAAGCGCGGAATTATGAATTGCGTCGCCTGTAAGCATTGCGGAAACTGTTTGATGTGGAAGGCGGAGAAAGAATATTTTGACCGATACCCAAACGTCAAGCCGCCGAAGAATTTGCATAGGCTGTTTGAAGTAACCGAACAGGGCGCACGTTGCCCATATTTCAAGGAGTGTAAAGAAAAAAAACACAAGGAGAATAAAAATGGCGAATAGCGATATTTTGAATGAGAATTATTTAAGGTTAATTGTGGATAGAGACATAGCGGAGATTGAAAAACAAATGAGGTTATTAGATAACGACATAAAAGAATACCGCAAAGAAATGAGGGCGATAACAAAGTCCATAAGCAACACTTATCGGATAAAAACAGCGTTGGAAGCGGAATTGAAGAAAATCATAGAGGGGGATAAGGAACAATGAAAGTTAAAACAGGATACACCTTTGAGATAAAAGGAACGGTAATAATCAACGTGGACGGCGCAAATACGGACGAAAATTATCAAAAAGCAATGATAGAAGCCGTTAAACAAGCAAAAAAAGATATTGACGAAGACTGGATCTGCGACGTGAACGCAGAAGAATTTGAAGGCAAAGAGGAATAAAAACAATGACAACAACAGATATTATTGTTAATCATTTAGAGCAAAACGGATACGACGGCTTACATAACCACGCCGAAAACCAAAATTACGGCGGTTGTGGGTGCCTAATAAAAGACCTTGTAAAAAACGGCGGTTGCCATGAAGGGGATATTTGCAATACTTGTGAACCGGCTTACAAACACACAAAGAACGAATGTAAAAAATGCCCCGATTATATCAAGTGCGAGGCTTACCAAAACGGCGAAAGATTAATGCTTTGTGGGAAAAAGAAGGTATGAGTATCATCAATAAAAGCCGCATAAATCAAATACACGAAGCGTTTGACGTTATAAATAAGGCGGTGGCAGGAATAACAGATGACAGTATTGCCATTGCTTTATTGTTACAGGAAGTTTGCAGGGGAACGGCTAGTATATGCGGATTATGCGGCGGGAACAGTCTTTGTAAAGCGGAAAACAAACACGAAAAAAGACTATGTGAAGATTTTAACCTAAAGGGTGAGGAAGGGGAAGATGACAGTACAAGAACTTAATATACTGGTCGGGCAGAACATAAGGTATTTCAGAAAATTAAAAGGTTGGTATGTTAGAAAATTGGCAAAGAAAATCGGCACGTCGGAGACAACTATCTCTAACCATGAAAACGGACACGTTATGCCGTCTACAAAATATCTTTTGTTATACGCTCTGGTTTTTAATATCGAGGTACATCAATTATACATGAAAGATCAAGCCAAGATAGCAATTAGAACGATGGGCGAAAGAATAAGATTTTATCGGGAGAAAAAAGGTTTAAGCCAACGTGAATTATCAAAAATAATGGGCATTACGCCGTCTTTCGTCTGCGCTCACGAATTAGGTGAGTATATACCAACGCCGGACAGGTTGAAACAATACGCCGGTATTTTAGGTATTGAGGTAAGTCAATTATCTGGGAAAGGAAGGCTATATGCGTAAATTAAAAAGCGACAAGGAGCTGTTATGACAGTGCAAGAGCTTAACACATTACAAGGAAAAAATATTAAATATTTCCGTAAGAAAAAAGGCTGGACCCAAACAATGTTGTCAAAAGAAACCGGAATATCGGCTGTTGCAATAAGCGATTTTGAAAACGGTAAACATATAGTTGGCGGTAAGTCGTGGGTAATAATTGCCTATGTGTTGGGTGTTGAGCCTTGGGAATTATTTTTTGATAGAGAGAAGGGCAAAAAATGACAGATATAAAAGAAACATATCAAGTCCAATGTATGCAATGCGGTTTTAAGTTTGCCCTCAATAGCCTAGAAGAATATTTTGACGCTAAAGAATACGGGAATAAAGACCGCAGATTACATAATTATAAAGGCATGAAACTTCTTATAAAAAAACTTAATGAAAAATGGCGTGAATTTTTTATTAAAGGGAAAGACGTAGAAATATATTTTACAGAACAGGAATTTGAGGCGTTAAAATATAAGCCTAAAAAAAAATCAGAGAAGATATATAAGGGAGATTAAAAAGCCCTCTTGAGAGGGTAAAAATTATATTACGGAGGACAAGAATATGCCTACAGGATACACCCACAGGGTACAAAATGGAGAAATCACGACATTGCGTGATTTTGCGATGGTTTGCGCCAGAGCGTTTGGTGCAACGATTACAATGAGGGACGATCCCTCGGACAAGCCGATACCGGAGAAGTTTGAGCCGACCGATTACCACTTGAAAGCAATAAAAGAAGCGGAAGAACGCTTTAATCTATTGCGAAACATGACAAAGGAACAGGCGGAGCAGGAAGCGAAAGCCCAGTATGAAAAAAGGGTTGCCAATCAAAAACAGGGTTTAGAACGGATAGCGCAGGAAAGCGCCAGATACAGAAAAATGCTTGCACAAATACAGGAATGGCAACCGCCAGAAGAATTGAATGGCATAAAAGACTTTATGACACAACAGATTACTTCGTCTTTGGAGTTTGATTGCCAAACAAGTTACTATAACACGGATATAAAACCATTGACCGGCGACGAATGGTTGATTACCGAAATGAAAGACGTAAGCGAAGACATAGCATACCACACAAGAGAACACGCATCGGAAGTAAAAAGGGTAGACGACAGAAACCACTGGTTAGCTACACTTCGTGCGTCGTTGCCGGAGGCGGTATGATCTGTTATCACGGCACGACAGATAAAACCACATACGAAGCTATTTTGAAAGACGGCGTTAAAAAAGGGTCATGGTGGACCCCGTTTTTATCCGCCGCCTTAACAATGGGCGGATCCTATATAATCGCCGTGTTTTCCCAGACGTTGACGAAAAATGGTTAAGCACCGGGGCATGGCAATTTATAAGTAGTCGTACCATTAAGCAAAAAGACTTCATTGCGACGTTAAAATACAGCGTGAAACTATTGACCTACTGGAATGAGGTTAATACCAAAATGCGAAAACATTTTGCGAAGCAAGACGGTAAAAAGTGGTGTAGTTACTGTAATGGTCATGGCGAAATGACTTATAACGATAACGGACACCATTTTCTTATCGGCGGCAGTCGCTTTGACAGCAAGGTTTACAAAAAATCACGCAACGGCGAAATGGAAATTTGCCCAAAATGTTTGGGCGGTGTTTTAACCCCCTGCAAAAAAAGAGGATAAACCATGAAAAAAGAATACGAAATAGAAAAAGATTTTTATTGCGTACTTGGCGACGGGGTTATAGGACATTCTCATTTATGTTGTGCATTTTGTACCGATTGCCCCTTAAAACGTCGCAAGTACCCAACGCCGGAACAATACGAAAAAGAATATAGCGAAGAAGTACCTGATTATATGCCGGTATGGTATATGTGGATACCGGGTTCAATAGACGCAAAATGGGAATTAGGAATATATAGGGAGGTAAAATCCCATTGGGAAGACGGAGAATACGGAAAATTAATGACGGAAACCCCGTTTTTTATAATTTGTGCCTGTACTCCTTTCCCAAAGCCCGACAATGACTGGAGACCGGAATGAAACCAAAGTATAAAAAATTATTTCATTCATGGGTAATACCAGATCGATGTTGGACGGAAAACCCTGCGGCGGGTTTTACTTCATGTGATTTTCCTACAAAAACAGCGGCGTATAAGGCTATCAAATTATTTAAGAAATTGGGTAGGTGCTTAACAGTTAAAGACGTGGAGGACTTATGAAACAGTTTTTAGAAGGATTTTGGTACGGTTGGACTTCGGCAATGGCGGGCGGATTAATTCTAATAATCATTATCGCCATTTTGAAGAAGGTTGTTTTATGAAAGTCTTGTCAATTAAAAACCCGTGGGCGGACTGGATTATGTTCGGTCGCAAGGGAAATTTTAAGAATACAGAAAATCGGACGTGGGAAGTAATGTATCGAGGGCGGTTGTTAATTCATGTTTCAAAAACGCTTGACCGTTACGCTGCGGAAAGATATAACGCCAAGCCCGAAGATTATGAGCGTTGGAAGGAACAGGCGGGAAAAATTATCGGTACGGTAGAATTATACGCCATTGACAGAGATATACAGTCGTTCTGGGACGAATCCGATTTATTCCATTGGCGGATAAGAGATCCGCAACCCCTTAAAAAACCAGTGCCGGCACTAGGAAGGTTGGGACTTTGGGAATATACGGGGGAACTGAAGTAAAAAAGCCGTATGGCTTTTATATGTTTTTTTGGAGGATAAAATTATGAAAGGGTTTAATCGGTTTGAGAAGGGGTTAATCGCCGCGAACATCGCCATAGGAGCGGTATTGATGTTCGTAATCGGCGATTATTCATGGCTTGCTTGGGTGGGGCTTATCGCAAGCATAAGTAACACTTTTTGCAGTATTTTAGTTGCAAAACGCAAAATAAGTAATTATGCGTGGGGGACTGTAACCGTGCTTGCTTACGGGGTAGTCGCCTTCGCAGCGGGAAACACGGGGGAGTGGTCGTTAAATTGGCTGTATTACTTTCCTATGAATCTTGTCGGTTGGTTAATGTGGAAACGAAAAAAGGTTGAATTGCAAGGCACCGAAGCCGAAGTCGAGAGTAAAAAATTATCCCTGTTTCAGTCGATTATAGTATACGGCGGTACTGCGGTTTGTATCCTTGGTTTCGCGCACCTTATATCATTGCCGGCGGTAAACCAGTGGTTTTACGGGGCAACATACTCTTTTGGCTTTGATAAATATGTCATCGACAGTTTTACTACTACGTCGTCCATAGTCGCAATGATACTTATGATAAAGAGATACCGTGAACAATGGGTATTATGGATTTTGATAGACATTATGAGCATTATTTTGTGGTGTTACACGTTTGACCTTATGATGATCCTTATGTGGGCAACCTTACTGGTAAACGCCGTATACGGCTATATCAGGTGGAGGGTCAAATAATGTATAAAGTCGGCGTTTATCCCGGCAAGTTTACGCCACCGCATAGGGGACATTTAGCAGCCATTTTAGAGGCAAGCTGTCAATGTGAAAAGTTTTATGTGCTTGTCTCTCATAATGCGGCGCTTGAAAAACCCCTTTATGAAGGGACGAATACGAAGCCTATAAGCCTGAAGCAAAAAACAAAATGGTTAAGCATAGAACTTGAGGATTTTGCACACATTAAAGTTATCGGCTCCGACGAAGGGGATATTCCCGGATACCCCGAAGGTTGGCGGCAATGGGCGGAATTAGTAAAAAAGACAATTCCCGAACCGTTTGACGCAATTTTCGGCGGCGAACCTGAATATGCGGAAGAAGGTTACACGGCTTATTTTCCCGGCGTTAAATATGTCATACATGACCGCAATAAATTATATCCCATTAGCGCGACGGAGATCCGCCGCAACCCTTACAAGCACTGGGATTATATTCTGGGGTCGGCGCGGGAACACTTTGTGAAGCGTGTTTTAATCACGGGTACTGAATCCTGCGGAAAGACCACGCTTACAAAAATGCTTGCCAAAATATTCTTTACTTCGTGGGCAAGAGAGGAAGGGCGGTATTATTCGGAAAAATACTTTGGCAGGAATGAAACGGTCTATGAACTTGACGATTTTCTCCAGATTAGTTGGGAACACAGGCAAGTTGAAAACCATGCCACAAGGACGGCAAATAAAATAGTCTTTATCGACACGGACGCTGTTGTAACGCAATACTATTGCCAGATGTATATGGGTAAGGAAAACCCGAAAATCGAAAGTTTAATAGAACCGAACAGGTATGATTTAATTTTGCTTATGAATCCCGACGTGAAATGGGTCGCCGACGGTTTAAGGTTTAGCGGGGAACAGGAGCAAAGAATAGCACTACATGAAAGACTGCGCCGTATGTATCAAGACCGGGGCTTTGAAAACATTATTGAAATCTGCGGCGGGGATTATCAGGAACGCCTACAAAAAGCGATGGAGATTAGCAATTCTTTGATAAATGGGGAATTAAAATGATTTATATATTTTGTTATTTTGCCGTCGGCGCGGTTATTATTATGCTGTCATGGCGCGAGGTAGTTGAATACCTTAATGAAGACGATACCAAGTCGAATATACTCAATAGCCCGGTATTGATAATATTGCAAGACCGCAATTTAATAAAGCCCATTATCTTTATCGTGTTGGTTATTATCTGGGTGCCTTATCTTTTTGCCCTAATAAAAGGTTGGGTTAGGGACATAAGGGTAAGGTGGGCTATATCAAAGGTTAATAGGGTTTTGAAAAAACACAATATAAAAAAGCGTGTGTCTTTGAACGGGAGGGATATTAATTTTGATTGAAAACAGCGTAATAGTAAATTTGGAAAGTACGATAGAGGGCATTGCCAAAGGCTATATGCCGCCACCGCCCCCGAAGGCAGATATGCCTTTCCGTATGCCCCTGTTTGGCGGCATTGTTCCGCCAACGCCGACCGTTACGATGTCAAGGGAAAGCCTTATGCCCGCCAAAATGCCGGAGCCAAGACGGATAAAAATAGAGCGTACAAACAGATATTTCGTGTTCGGGGCTATTTGGGATAAGAAAAGCCGGACGCTTTATATTCTTATCCCTATGCTCTTAATCGAAATACCACTGAAGGAAAAAAATGAGTAGTGGGTCTGATTACAAAGGGCAACAAAAAGGGCGTTGCACGGACTGTAAAGAAAAAACCGTAGAAAAAGCCGATAACGGTAAGTGTCGTAAATGGTGTGGTTATTACGGGAATTGGTGTCAATTCGTAGCATGGAATTGTACCGTGAATTATGTAAGGAATAAATAGCAATGAGCGGCTTTTTGTTTCCGATTGGCGGTGGCAACTGGTATCAGGTAAGGGACGGAAACCCTATAGCTCTTGCGATGTATGAGCGACATTATTCCTGTTATAAATACGCCGACGGTCGAGAAAGGAAGCTGTTTTGCGGACCCGGACAAAAAATGGTTTTATTGACCATGAACAATGACGCTCTTTTTGTTTGGCGGAAGTTTATAGACGACAGCGGGCAGCAGGGGGTATGTTGCTCCGTATTCCGCAATGAAGGAAGCCTGAAATCGTCGGATTTAATTATCGAGGCGGTTAAATTGGCAAGGCGGCGATGGTCGCAAGAGAGGTTTTACACCTATGTTAATCCGGCAAAAATAAAATCGACGAATCCGGGATATTGTTTTCAAAAAGCGGGTTGGCGTAAATGCGGAAAGACAAAGGGCGGTCTTATAATACTGGATTATAAGGGGGGGGGGAATTCCGAACATTCGGAAAGGAAAGAGCAATGAAAATACGGCTTTATTTTAAGTGGTTTGATTTTTGGGTCGGGTGGTTTTTTGACACCAAAAAGAAAATACTGTATATCGGAGTATTGCCGATGGTCGGCGTTAAAATCGAGTTACAGGCAAATTCCGAACATTCGGAATTGACAAATTTTTAACGGGTACGCTATACTATTTTCAGACCAAACAGCGCATATCCAAAAAAACCGAGGAGGGCGGTTTTCTGACCCCGCATACTCTTTTAAGGGCGTGTTTTATGCAAAAAAGCGCTGACTCATTACTCTGTCTATTCGATAAGAAAAAACAAGAGAAGTTTACAGGCGGGATTAAATTAGGCTTTGATTCAGGGCGACCTGTTAATTGTTCGGAGTACAGCGACCCTAAAGACTTGCCGCCGCCCGTCCCCGAAGGCTTTTCTATCCGTGAACAAATTAAAAATGCGTGCGCCAGTGATTATTACGGTTCCCACACTTACATTTTCAACGACGGAGAGATAACTCACGCTTCGACCGTCCGAACATGGGCGGGTCAAGGGATACAGAGCCTTTTAACCGAACTTTCGACCGGCGGAAACCCCAGTGCAAGATTGTCCTAAATGCGGAGCGCCGTTGCGGTATATTCCCGCAAGCCATACGGTTATCAGGCAGGGCGGCGACGGGGTGTATACGTTGGACGCAGAGCCGTTGACCATTATTAGCGAGAGGGGGCGACCTGTAACCGGATACAGGATACACAAGTGCGGAGAGAGTAATGCCAGTGAAAGCGAAGCCGACGGCAAAAAAGAAAAAACCGGCGGTTAAAGCGGTTAAAAAAACACCCAAAGAAGCCCCGCCGCAGGGGATAGTCGTAGATTATTCAAACCTTGGCATTGACGACCTCAATTTGACCCCGAAGGAAGCCCGTTATGTATTTTGGTATACCAACCCCGATTCAGACACCTTTCAGAACAGGGCGAAGTCGGCGATAAAAGCCGGGTATTCACAAGACACCGCCAGAAGTACGGTCTATTTTCTCCACGGTAAAAAGAACGTCGCCGAAGCCATACGCCGGCTTATGGAACCCCTGAAGATAGACGTAAAAGAGGAAATGGAACACATTATCCGCGCCCGGATAGCGAGGATACACTTTAACGTAGCCGAGTATTACAAGAAAATCACGATAAAAGAGAAAGACATCGCCACGGGGGAATTTGTAGAGCGGGAAATCGAGGTGCTAAAAGACTTATCGGAATTGACCCCCCAACAGTTACTTGCCGTTGACGGCATTGATTATAAGGGGGTTACGGGGCGGAAAGTCATCAATTTTGCCGACCGGGAAAAATCCATGTCCGAAATGACAACCATATTCAACAAACTGTACGGCGGACCCGCCAATGACAACAACGACGACGGCGAGGCGACCATGGAGATAATACGGGAGCGGCTTACTGTCAAACTGTCCGCCCGTAAGGGGAAAGACGAAGTGGGCAGGATAGCCGGAATAAAAGACGACGGGGGGAATAAACTTGTCCAAGAACTGTAATTACAGCGGTTTAAGGAAGGGTCCACGGATACGACCGTTAAGCCGAAACCTGAAAGCGATATACCACGTCCTGTCAAAAAAACTGTTGTCTTGGGGCTATAACGTATATGTAATGGATTCAATCCGTACACGCTCCCGATACATAACCATAAATACGGGCAAAGGCAATATTCTTAAAATCAGGTTATCCGATCACCCGCCGGGCAGACATTCAGACGCAGACTTTGACGTGTATACCGGGGAGCCGAGAAAAAAAGCCCTTGATTACAAAGAATTGATAGCGGTATTAGAAAAACGGTTAAAAACAAATAAAGACAGGCTATGGACTGACAAAGATCAAGAAAAAGTAAGCACAAGCGGGGCGCTCAATGGGTAGCGGAAAAGGCGGGCTGTTTACGCCGGAAGAACGGCTAAACTTTGCCGAAGCCTTTATCAAAGTAAACCAACAGCCCATTGACTTGGATTTTTGGCAACAGGAATACATAAGAGACACAAGCAAATACGCCGCCTTGAATAAAAGCCGCCAGACTGGATTCTCTTTCAGTGTCGCATTAAAGGGTTTGATTAAGGCAATGGACAAGAACCGCTTTAAGTATACCCGGCAATTCATATCATATAACCTTGACGACGCAAAAGAAAAAATAAGTTACGCCAAAGAGTTTTATCATTCAATCCCAAAAAGACACCGTAAGGAATTGGTATCGGAAACAAAAACATCAATGGAGTTTTACGACAAGGGCGGAAAGACGACAAGCCGGTTACTGTCTATCGCTTGCCGACAGCCCCGTGGTAAAAACGGCGATCTTGTATTCGACGAAATGGCGTTTTACCCATTTAACCAACAACGTAAAATCTACACCGCAGGCTTGCCCGTAGTATCCCGTGGTGGGTGCCTAGAGGCGGGAAGTACCCCCTTCGGAATGTTGGGGCAGTTTTACGACATATTCAGTAATGAGGGCAACAAATACAAACAATTCCGGCGGTTTACGATCCCTTGGTGGTTTACGAAAGAATTTTGTACCGATGTTCCCGAAGCGGTCAAACTTGCCCCGAACATGGATACAGAGGACAGGGTAGCGATTTTCGGCAAAGAGGCGATACAGACAATATTTGATTCAATGTTCCTAGAGGATTTTCAACAGGAATATGAGTGCGCTTTTATTGATTCGGCTTTAAGTTACATAACGCTTGATTTAATCCATGCGAACACCCCCGGTATGAGAGAGGGAGACAGAGACCGCCCCCTAGAGGAAGGGGAAGACGAAAAAGACATCGAGATAAAAATATTCAAGACGGCGGACGATTTATTGCTTGGTTACGACCCGGATATTCACGGGCGGTTATTCATGGGTTACGACGTTGCCAGATTCAGGGACGCTGCGGTCATATTCGTTATCGGTCAACTACCAAACGGATTAAAACGAAGCGTCGCAGAAATCGAAATGGTAAAAAAAGAGTATGAATACCAACTTGACCAATTCCGCAAGATAATGAAACAGGTGCGCCCGGTGCGGGCTTGCCTTGACAGTACGGGAATAGGCGACCCCCTGCGGGAAACACTACAAAAAGAATTCGGCGACGCAATGGTCGAGGGCGTAAAGTTTGACAGCGTATCGAAAGAAGAAATGGCGATAGCCGTAAAAACAGGGCTTGAAAAGAAACAGTATTTACTGCAAAACGACAGGAAGTTTCACAGGCAGATCCATTCAATCAAACGGACTTCGGTGTCGGGCGGAGCTTTCCGCTATGACAGCACAAGGGACGAAGACGGTCATGCCGACAGTTTTTGGGCGTGGGCGCTTGCGGATAGGGCGGTTATTCAGGGTGCGACGGATACCGGAAACTTTTACACAAAATACACTAGCAAAAAGAACGGTAATGCAGTACAATCAGGGAAAGAAAACACGGAAAGCAGCGTAATTAACACCGCCCCTACTCTGACTGGAAGGCGTGGAAAGTCCATAACATCACTTTTAAGAGGTGTAGAACGTGCTAACCGGAAATAGGGGTCCAAGCCCCATTATACTGCGGCGGGAACTTGCCAGACAGGGCAGTCATTTTACCCCGCCGACTACATACATGGGAAACCCCCAAAATGACAACGGCTTGCAATCGGCGTTATTCGATCCGCTCAAACAGATACAAAACCAGTACGGCAATTTACGGACTGTTGACCGCTATTACAACCGCTCGATAAACTGTCAAACCCTGCGGCGGGTGTCAAGTAAGGCGTGGATTATTAACGCCTGTATCGGCAATACCATAAGGAAAATCGAACCGTTTTTGAAGCCGTCTACCGACCGCAATATCCGGGGCTTCGTCATACTGAAGCGGGGCGAAGACATATCAAAAGCGTCGGGCAAAAAATCGACGGAGCGTGAAACCCTTGAAAAGTTTTTATTGCATACGGGATTCGTCGATGACCCGGACAGGGACGACGACTTTGTAAAGTATTGCACGAAAATAATCCGTGATTTACTTGAAATCGACCAGATAGCGACGGAGATTCAATATACAAACGCCCGTAAGCCCTGCGCTTTTTGGGCGATAGACGCTGCGACCATTGAACGCATTGTACCGGGGCAGGACAACCCCTATAAAATAAAGTACGCCCAAGTAATAGACTATATCCCCTATGCGTGGTACACGAAAGATCAATTAATTTTTGATTTTCAAAACCCCCGGACGGATATTGACTATTCGTTTTACGGTTATTCCTACGTCGAACAGGCAATCGACCTTATAACCAGTGTCATTAACGCATTTACATATAACAGCGGATTTTTTACGGAGAACAAGCTCCCCCGTGGTATGCTGTTAATCGACGGCGACGCAGATCAAGAGACCGTAGAAATGATGGAAGATTACATTTGCGACATTATGAGCGGCAACCCGTCTTCACAATGGCGTATTCCGATTATCCCGTCCGGCATTAAAAAGGGTGAGGGCGGCGGTATCCGTTGGCAGTCGTTGACCGGGACGAACAAAGAAATGGAATACCAGAACTGGATTGAGTTTTTAACGTCCGGCGTTTTAACTTTGTTCGGTACTTCCATGGACGACATAGGGTTACAGATAAATAAATCACAACCTATGGTAGAACGGGACGCAAAACCGAAAATTGAGGCGGGTAAGAGCGCCATACTGGGGCATACCCTTACTTTCCTGCAATCCTACCTGAATAAAATCATCGAGAAGGTTAATCCCAATTATTCACTTGAATTCGTCGGATATGAACGGGACGACCCGCAGCAGATACTCGACTTAGACAAGGGCGAAGTCGAATCCTTTAAGACGTTGAACGAAAAACGCCAAGAAAGAGGGTTAAAGCCGCTTGACTTGACGGAGATAAAAAACCCTGCGGATATTCCGCAAAGCCCGCAGACGGTACAACTGTTCCAACACGCCCAACAGGGCGGAATGATGGGCGGAATGGACGGCGGTTTCGGCGAAGACGGCGACGGCATGGAAGACGAAGCCCCGGAAGGCGGCGGAGAACCGCCGAACACGGACAATGAAGCGTGGAACGCATTGGAAGCGGCAAACGGCGGCGGAGACACGGAAAAATCACTTGCAAGATCGGGTAACACCATAAGGATAGAGATATGAGCAAAAAATTAAGGGGCGGCATAAAAACTGAAGCTGTTGGCAGATATTCTTTAGCGGCGAAAGAAATTATTGAATTATCTTCCGACATAGAAGACGAAGCAAACCATTTTTATATTCTTTTTGAATATGATTATGACGCAGATAAAATGTTAGCCCTTGCCAACAGCATAAAAGAGAAGGCTGAAAAATTATATCTTAATACAAAATACATTGCAGACAGTATTCCTAAAGAGGTTGACGAATAATGGCAAAATACCAGAGAAGAAAAATCCATAAGCCCGATAATCCGTCCTTTCAATGGGACGTTATAGACTTTAACGCAAAGTCGAAGGAATACACGATTAAAAACAGAGTAACCGGCGAAAAACGGACTTTGACAAAAAAGCAGATGTTAGAGCTGCAAACCAAAGAAGGGGCGGATAAAAAATGATAGATATGGACTGTTTTACCGAAAACTTTATGGAGATGTATTCTTTCAAGCCGCAACAAGAGGGAAAAAAGTGTTGCAAATATTGTCGTTACTATAAAGCAAAATTATCAAAAAAAGAAATCGAAGACATAAAAGAATATGTGGACTTTTTCACAGAGAACTTAGGAACAAGCGAATTCGGTATATGCAAAATAGCCAGTAAAATGGCATTAAAAGTTATTGAACGTGAAGAAGAAAGAAGTCCGATTATAACGGCTTATAGCGGACATTGCGAATTATTTAAGTTATCTATTTTGAAAATAATTATAGATAGGAGTAAAAAATGAAAATCGCCGTTGATTTTGACGGTACAGTCGTAACGCACGAATACCCCAACATCGGGGCGGATATAGGCGCGGTGCCTGTATTAAAAAGCCTTATCGCCGCCGGGCATAAGCTTATTTTGAACACAATGCGGTGCGGTCGGGAGTTAAAAGCCGCCGTAGACTGGTTTAAGCAAAATGACATACCGCTTTACGGCGTGAACAAAGACCCCGGACAAAGCAAGTGGACGCAATCGCCGAAGGTGTTTGCGAATATGTATATTGACGACGCAGCGTTAGGGTGTCCGTTACTTTACCCGATAAAGGGGGCGTTACCGCCCGACAACAAAGTGTGCGGCAGACCTTATGTAGACTGGGTAAAAATAGCGGAGATGTTTGCCGAAAACGACTATTATCAAAGCCCCGACCCCATTAAAAAAGAGGAAACGCCGAAATAAAATGAATTACGAACTTTCGATTAAAGACGTAACACCTCAAAACGGCAGAACTAAAATGATAAAAGCGGTAAGGGCTTTATCTCAATATCTGGGTGTTCCCGTATCTGTAAGCGAAAGGAAGCATAATCACGGACCCGAACCGTTTTTATTCAAAGCGCAAGAGGACTTGAATTATAAGTGGTACAATTATTTTTCCGTCGCACTGAAAGAGACGTATTTATTTGTCATTAAATACTTCGGCTTGCCCGAAATGAATACCGTCGTTAAAAAAGCCAACCCCGACGACGACCCATTAACCCACAAAGGGAAAGTGTTATACAGCCCGGAGACCGGGCAGCCGATTAAAAAGGGCGACTGGGATCGCTTCGTCGTCGTGCTTGAAAAGTTTTTGAATAAGCGTCTTAAAGACACGGACAAAAAAATCATACTCGACAGTAAGGCACTGGGGCGGGTGCTTGACCGTATGTTAAAATACAACACCTTGGAAGCGGTCAAGGAATTATCCCTCGATGACGTGAAGTATAGGGGCAAGACATTGGACTGGATTAGTGATTCAGTTAAAAACATGAAAACCGCCCTTGGCGACGAATTAAGCCGCCCCGAAATGGCGCGGATACAGGTATTACAGATGTCGGCGGCGGAAAAGATTACGAAAGCGTCCGCAGCGGTAAAATCCGACATAAGGCAGATATTAATTGACGGCGTGAAGTGCCGGAAGGGAAAGGGGCAAGTATCGCAAGCCATATTCGACCGTATGACCGGCGCGAACAGGGACTTTCAGAGAATTGCCGATACCGAAATACAAAACGCTTCCAACAATTCTTTCCTACTGGACGAAGTAGCCAACGCCGAACCGGGCGAAAAGGTTTATTTTCAACGGATAGAACGCATAGATTCTAACACTTGCGATTTTTGTAAGAAAATGCACGGGGTTGTCGTATTATGGAGCGATCACCCGTTACCCGATAAAGACAAGATTGACGACCCTATAGCGAAATATGCTATCTGGGACGGTAAGGACTGGGACGGAAAAAAAGAGATGGTAGCCAACGGCGTATTCCACCCCTATTGCCGTGGCGTGTGGGTACGGTATAATGGCGCGGAAGTAAACGCTCTTGTGGCGGAGCTTCAGGGGAAGTCGAAAGAGTTTAACGCCGCCCTCGAAAAAACGAAAAAAGAGTATGAAGACAAGGGGGTAAATAACCCCAACGACAAAACGCCGGGCTTTACGGAAAAACTGACAAAGCACTACGGACCCCAACCCGGCAAACATAATCGAAAGCGGTACGGTCAAGCGTTTGTGCAAGCGAAAAAAGAATTTGAGGATAACGACATAGAATATCCGACAAGCAGAACGCCGGGCTTCGATAAGAGGGTGCAAGAGATATACGAAAGTTTTGACGACGTTGATAAATCCCTCGTAAAAGTTATAAAATCAGTAGAGGGACAATTAAATACCATGAATAAAAGTTATTCTGAACGAGTAAAGCAAGTATTAAGAGGGATAGGGAGATAGAGAATGCCAACAAAACGAAAAGATTTGACGGGAATGACTTTTGGTAATTTAACTGTCATAGAGTATGCGTATAGCAAGAAATACGCATATTGGAAATGCCGCTGTAAATGCGGAGAAGAGACATTTGTCCGTTCATCTCATCTTATTGCGGGTGCGGTAAAAAGTTGCGGGTGCGTAAACAGTGAAATAGGCAAGAGAACTGTAAAATCGGCACAAAACGCAAATAGAAAACATGACGAAAGTAAATCAAGGCTCCATGTTATTTGGACAAACATGAAACAACGATGTGGAAATTCAAAAAACGCGGGGTATAAGGATTATGGCGGTCGGGGTATAAAAATATGTCATGAATGGGAGAATTGTTATATAGCATTTAGGGATTGGGCATTGACAAACGGCTACAGAGAAGATTTAACTATTGACCGCATTGATAATAACGGAAATTATGAACCCTCTAATTGCCGTTGGGCTAACAAGGAAATTCAATCAAACAATCAAAGGCGGAATATCAACATAACGTACAAAAACGAGATTAAAACAGCTTCAGAATGGGCAAAAGAATTAGGGATAAGCAGAACTACATTTTATAGGTGGTTAAATCAAGGTAAAACCATTGATGAAATAGCAAATAAAAGACAGAGTGCGTGAGGCACTTGGGGGGATAGTATGAGCGTTATTTTTGGATTAACAGTAGATACCGATTCGGTAGATAAATCTTTCGGGGAATCGTTTGGCGGTTGGGACGACATTCAAAAAGCCTTGACGCATAAATATATCCGCCGTATTCCCAAAAAGAGCGGTAAGGGTTACTGGTATATTTACGCAGAGACCTTTCAAAAACCCCTTGCGGCGTTAAAAACATTCTTCGGTCTGCAAACAAAGTCAATATCAGACACTTATGAGAAAAACGACATAAAAAAGGACTTCGGCGCGGATAAAAAGACTTTTGCCGCCCATTTGCTTGAATACCTGTCAAACAAATTAAAATGGGATACTTTTTTCAAGAAAAAAGAGAATAGCGACGGTTACAAAGCCCCGAAAAAAAGCCCGCCGGCGGGAAACGGCGGCGGTAAAAAAACGGGCGGAACTGTTGACAAAAACGCCAAGCAGGGCGATAATAAAATTGTATTGAACCGCAGCCTAATGCGTAGAATTTGGGGAATATACAATAAGACGGAGGAAGAAAATGGAACAAATAACATTGGTAATGAGCGAGGAGAAATATCCGATGTTGCTTCGGCAGTACGGAGCGGAGGGAGCGAGGAAAGCGGCGATCAATATGTGTCTGGGACAGAAACGGGAGATAACGGAGGAGAACCTTTACAGTTGCCTAACGGCACTGGAGATCGACCTGCAAGAGATGTTCGGCGCACCGTAAAAGAAACAAAAAATATTCGTGAGGCTTGCTTAAACCTCTTAAATTCAAAAACAGATGACCAGATGACCGAAGAAGACAAAGCTCTGCTTCGGCAGTATGAAGGCGCGGGCGGACTGGGAGAGGAAGGAGCCAGTACCCACGGGACTTTGTATGAATACTACACCCCCCGCACGGTAACTAAAAAAGTGTGGGAAATCGTAGACAAATATATCCCCGGAAAAAAGAACGTGTTGGAACCGTCGTCGGGTATCGGTCGTTTTGCCGAAGACAGACCGGACGACGTATTCACGTTAAATGAGTTTGACAAGACTTCGGCGCGGATAGCGGGAATATTACACCCTGATAAAAACGTCAAACAAGGGGCTTTTCAAGAGATGTTTAAGCCCGGCAAGGAATACAAGGGGCAGAAATACGACGTTGTTATCGGCAACCCTCCGTATGGCAAGTATGAGGGTTTGTGGAAGGGGCGCGGCGAAGGCAAAGGACATACCCGCTATGAAGAATACTTTATAGACCGTGGACTTGACACCATGCGTGAGGGCGGAATTATGGCGTTTGTAGTGCCTTCCGATTTTTTACGCAAGGGCAACAGTAAAATAAAAGAGAAAATCGCCGCCAAGGGCAAGCTGTTGGAAGCGTGGAGATTACCCAACGGCACGTTCAACACTACCGGAGTGGGGACGGATATAGTCATTATCCGCAAAGAAACGGGCGACCCCGCCGATTTTTCGGATAACGCTTTTTTTGAAAAAAACCCCGACATGGTAATGGGGGCGGAAACGACAAGGATCGGACGTTACGGGAAAGAAGAAAAATATATCGGGCTTGCCGACGGCGAAAGTTTTGACGAAGCTATTGACCGCATAAGGGCGGATAAAATAGAAGCCGCACCCATTGGCGCGAAAACCCAAGCGGAACAGGCGGAAGAAAATGTCAAGGTAGTTGTCGAAGGCGGAAAAATAAACAAAAAAGATCAAATAAAAATCAAGCAAAATAATTATGAAATCGACAAATTAAAGTTTGAAATCTCCGAACAGGAAAGAACGCTTGAGTATATGCGCCCGGAAATAGAAGCGGCGAAGAAATATGAACTCGAATCGGGAAACAAAGATTATCCCTTATCAGGGGCAATTATAAGAGACGGGAAAGAAAAAGAAGAATATATCAACAGGCTTAAAGGCGATATAGACAAACTTGAAAGAGAGAACCGGGAACTGGAGAAACCCAAAGGGCGGTCATTGTCTGAAGCCATGTTGGGTAACGACAACGCCAAAAAAGCCGGAAGAATCAACAAGATGATAGCCGACCTTAAAAAGGAATTAGAGGACGGCAAGGAACAATACGAACAAGACAAGATAGCCGAAAAGAGAGTGGAAGATCAAAATAAAAACGGAACGGTCGCTTTCCTTTACGGCTCTACTGTTTCCAGTTACGAATCAAAGAAAGAACAGCTTGAATGGCTAGAAGCGACACCTTATGAAGCCATAATGACCAAACTGAAAGACGACAACCTGAAGCGGATAGCAGCCCTTGAGGACGGAATAAAGAGTTACGAAAAACAGCTTTCAAGCGGTCATGCGAAAAACACAAAGCAGATCGGGCATTGCAAGGAAGTAATCAAAAATTTCAAGTCTCAAATTAAAGACATGGAATATGACAATATTCAAATGGAACTTGAGGAGAGAACCAGAAAAGAGAAAGCCGCAGAAAAACCAAGCGCGGGTCGGACAAGATCGGAAGCGATGATGGGCAACCAGAACGCCGCAGGGTCTCACGACGTGGATTCGTTAGCGGAATTCAACAGGAAGTACAACAAGAATATTCCCGAAGCGGCGATTCCAATTTGGAAGGCGACGAACTGGGACGGGTCAATAGACATAAGCCAGTTAAAAGACACAACTTATCTTGAAAAAAGCGGAAACTACGTTAAAACCGCCGACGGCAAGTGGTACGACATAGTAAATTACGCAAGCGGAAACATCTACCAGAAACTTAAAGAACTTGAAAGAGACAAGGAAGATTTATCCGCTGCGGAGTACAAACGGCAAAAAGCCATACTGGAAGCGGCGAAGCCGACCCCGAAAACAGTACACGAATTCACGGTAAGCCCGTTATCGGACTTCGCCGGAAAATATGTCATCGAGGAAGAACTTAACGACAAGCAGGATTCCCTCATTCAAGGTTTCAAAGACTGGGTGTGGGATTTAGGAATGGGGTCCGTACCGCCGTCGATAACGAAACACGACATTATCGACTATGTAAACCGCAAATCGGTAAGGGCGGACAGTAAAGCGTCGGACAAGGAAGCCGCCGCCCGTGAGCGTGATAACACGATTAAAGTCCGCCGGGAAGCGACCGAAGCCCTTTTTAATCAGTATATCCGTGAACAATTATCAACGCAGGAACAAGAGCGCATGGCGGATATGTGGAATAAGCAGTTTAACGCCGTAGTGGACTCCGATCACACGAAGATACCCGCCTTCGTGGACGGCATAAGCCGGACGTTCAAAGGCGACCCGCTTAAAGTAAGCGACATACAGTTAAAGGGCGTTGCGACACTGGTAAACAAGGGAAACGGAATATTAGCGTATGATGTCGGTGTCGGTAAAACCTTGACGGGTATCCTTGCGACGGTAAGCCAGATACAGACCGGGCGGGCGAAAAAACCCTTAATCTGCGTACCAAAGTCGGTATACAAAAACTGGATCGCCGAAATACAACAGTTATTCCCAAACATAAAGATCAATGACCTTTATAATTTTAGGAATATAGAACACCTTAAAAACCCCGACGGCACATTGAATATCGAGGAAGGGACGCTTTCAATCTGCACATACGAAGCGACGCAGATGATCTCTTTCAAGCCGGAAACGATAAATAACGAACTTATGGCGGATATGTTAGATAGCCAGTCCGCCGTCGGCGTTAAAGCGAGCGACAGGGATAAAGCGGCGGAAAAAGAGCGTATTCAAACAAAACTGGGCAAGGCGACCAAAGCCGGAGACAAACAGACAAACTGGGAAGATACCGGCTTCGACCATATCACCGTTGACGAACTTCATAACTTCAAAAACATCTTTTCACAAGCGAAAGGGAAAGAAAAAACAACGCAGGAAGAAGGAAACGCAAACGAATTCACGAAGATAACGGGCGGTACGCCGTCCGACCAAGCCCTTAAATTATTCGCCATTACGCAAATGGTACAGAGGGAAAACAACGGGCGCAACGTGTTCGGCTTGACGGCGACCCCCTTCACAAATTCCCCCATCGAGATTTATAACATTCTTTCACTGGTAGCCCGTGAGAAACTTAAAGAAACCGGGATATACAACCTTCACGAATTTATGGCGCAATTCGCCGCCTTAAAGTCTGAATTGGCGGTAGATTCACAAGGCGACGTAGCCGAAAAAACGGTTATGAAAGAGTTTAAGAACCTTGTCGCCCTTCAAAAACTTATCAACACATACATTGACAAAGTGGACGGAGAGGAAGCCGGGGTTATACGCCCGAAAAAATCTATACACTATGAAGACTGCACCCTGAATATGACGTTAGCCCAAAAAGACATTGCCGAACAGATTATTCATTACATGGACACCGCCGACCCGAAGGAAGATCCGGGCGCGGCGCTCAAAGGCATTAACGCCCTGCGGCAGTTGGCGTTATCCCCCCGGTTGCTTGAAAAATCAAATATAGTAACACTACCCGACGACTTGGGCGATTTTGTAACGTCAAGTCCGAAAATGACGTTTGTGTGCGATTCGGCGGCGGAACTTTCAAAGACCGCCGGACAGGTCATCTACTTGCCGCAGGGAATAAGTTATTACAAAGAGGTCAAAGAGTATCTGGTAAAACGGGGCGTTGACCCGGAAGCGGTAGCCTTTTTATCACCGCAGCACCTACCAAGCGGAACAAACAAAGACGGCAGCGACAGGGGCGAAGAAGAAAAAGCCAGAATTATGAAGGACTTTAACGACCCCAACGGTAAGATTAAAATTATTATCGGGTCGGAAACGATAAAAGAGGGCGTAAACCTTAACGGCAACACCTCTACCCTTTATAACTGTATGCTTGACTGGAATCCCACCGACGCTATACAGGTAGAGGGGCGGATACATAGGCAGGGCAACAAACAGGGACACGTCCATATCGTGTACCCGCTTATGAATGACAGTATTGATTCTTTCATGTACCAAAAACACGACGAAAAATCAAAGAGGATCGCCGCCGTGTTCTCATACAAGGGCGACACCCTGAACGTCGAAGAAATTAACCCCGAAGAAGCGAAATTTAGCCTTATCAAAGACCCTGCAAAACGGGCGGGTATGCAAATTAAGCAAGAGATCGAAGTCATCAAAAATCAGGTGCTTATAGCACAGGCGACGTGCGATAAGATAGTTGAGAATTCAAGCCGTCGGCGCGAGTATCAGGAAGAAATAAAAAATTGCCAGAAACAGCTTGAACAGATCAAAAAAGCCGCCAAAAAAATAAGCGAAATGTCGGACGCTGAACTCATAAGGGAATACGGCAACAAGTACAGGGAAAACGACGAAAGTATAGAACAGCGGTTTGACGAATTCGACGGCGTGAAAGAAAGCAGTTGGGTCGAAGGGAAAAACCCCAAAGACTTCCGCAAGGAATACGACAGGGTAAGCAAAGCGGCAACCCAGTACCTTCAAAAATACATTACAAGTGCGAGAAGCAAGAGCGAAACCGTAGAAAACACCTTAAAGCGGTACAACGTGGACCCGACCAGTGAAAAGTCGGCGACCGACGTTGCGACGAAGTTTGGCAAAGAGGCGGCGAAACTCAAAGAGAAAATCAAAAACATCGAATCAAAGCGCAATGAGTACATTGAGAAGGCAAGAGTACAGATAGCCAAAGAAGCCAAGCCCGGATTAACCGTAGCCGACGCAACAAAACTTGTTACCAAAGACATAATAAAAAACCTTCGCCCTATGGACGAAGTGAAAGAAGAAATCTTGGCGGAGCGCGAAGCCAAGAAGAACGAAACGGTTAAAAAATCGGTCGTATTCGTTATCGAAACCACAATACAAAAGAGGGCGAAATAATGAGTGTATTATTTTTTCTTAAATCCAAACAGCCGGCGGATCCGAAGTTTGAAGAACTGAAACGGCAGATCATTAAACATCTGAAAGCCCAAGACGACGAAGACACCGCCGGAATAGACATAGACGAAGACAGCATTGAAAAGGGCGGCATGGCGGTAGGGACAATCCGTGAGTGGAAAGGGCAAAAGCACATAAAGGGAGCGGACGGCAAATGGCGAAGGTATTACAATAAAGAAACCCGTGGAGCCAAAGTCTCGATTAAACACCTTATCAAAAAAGTAGAGGTAATAAACAACCCCGAAGACCTTATGAAACTTGTGTTATTGCACCGGGACAGGTTTAGCGACGATAACGGACACCCGATCCCTCTTGCACAGGAATTAAGCAAATATGTATCGGAGCGAGAGGGAAAACTTGCCCCGCAAGCACCCGCCAAAAAACCACAAAAAATGGCGGCAAGCAAACAGCCCGAAAAGGATAGCGCAAAAATGAGAGTAGAGAAAAGGCTTAAAGAAGAACGCAAGAAGTTAAGCGCCGCGAAAAGCCGATTAAAGAAGGTACAGGCTGACAATGCGGAGAAATTTGCCGCAGGAAACCTGAAGAAAAATGAGGGTATGCGGCTTAATATGTCGGAAGGGTCGGCATGGAAAAATGTACAATACCATGAAAAAGCCCTTGCCGATCTTCTTAAAGAAGCCAAGTCTCTGGGGATTGATACTGGGGAAGAACAGGAAGAATCCGAAGCCGAAAAACACCAGAACCGCAGCGATGCAATGAAGGGCAATAAAAACGCCTACAAGGGCGGACCCAAGCCACAACCAGAGAAAGAGAAAAAAGCAGAGCAAGAAGAAACCGCCAAAGCCCGAAAAAAAGCGAAAATGCCGCCCGTTGAAAAACACGACCGGGTATCAAACATGAAGGATTCAACATGGAACCCCAACAGCGAAGACTACCGCTATAAAGACACGGGGTATATCGCCGGGGCGCGTAAGGAATTAGCACAGAGTTTTATCAGGAAAAAAGCGAGAGACGGCGAGCAGATAACAAACGAGGCGATAGACTGGACGGGTATAGAAGAAAATGAGCTTATGGCGGCAGAATTAATCACAAAACAAAATTTAATGGGAAAAACGGGCTGGGAAGAATTAAAGACAGGTGGGCTTTCCGGCAGCGCCGGTTTTATTATTAATCAGTTATATAAAACTATCAATTCAAAGCCCGAAAAAGATACGCCGGAAAACAGGTATAATTTTTCGCGGGGCATAGACGCTATACGCAGCCGGTTAGAGGCTTGCAAAACATTTGACGAATTATCTTATGAGATAGCCGAAATACAGGGAGAAATATCGGGCAGATATTTATCTTCAAAGCGGACACCCGAATTTCTTAAACTTGCCGAAAAAAGAGAAAAAATACTTAAAGAAGAAATGGAGTGCAACGAAAGACTAAAAACCGAGATATTTAAGAAGGACGATCCGTTTAATGAGGCGCGGGAATGGTTTAAGATGAATATGCATCCTTCTTTGGACATTAACAAACTGTTCGATGCAGATGGATCATGGAAAGGTAGATGTTATGCATACAATGAAAAAGCGCAGATTAATATATTAAAAAAATGCAAGGAAAAATACGAAGAAATGAAAAGCGCCGCAGAGAAAAAACTGGGCGTTACGACAAGAGAACTGATAGAGCATCGGAACAAAATAGAAGATCAGATGAGAGAGGTAACAAAAGAAGCAAACGAAAAGGCTGAACTTACAAATACTATGCGATCCGCATGGAGTACATTTGGAAGACGTTTTCACGAGGCGGTAGAGACTTTTACCGACATGACGGGCAGTAACCGCTCGTCTTATGACAGCGGTTTTAGTAAAGTTCATTCACGGATCGTAAGTAACGTATCCTTTGCAAATCACATAGAAAGCGCATGGACGCTTAAAGACGATGATTTTTCTTGGGCGGAGAAAAAACACGCAGGCGGCGGAGGAGGGCAGCGCAAAACACAATTTGAGTTATTAGTGGCGGATAAAATTGTAAGGAAGGGCGGAAGAAAAATAAAGGAACACCCTTCAAACGTGGAATTAAAACAGATGTTCAACCTGCGCGATGTCCAATTAGGGGAGTGGGTAGCAAAAGATGTAAAATCAGCGACATTCCATGTTGAAAACGTCGCTATGGGGCTTGCCGACCTTGCCGACATTACGGGAATACCCGATAACCTTGTTTCATTGAACGGCAGACTTGCCGTTGCTCTTGGAGCGCGGGGGCATAGTAAAGCATTGGCGCATTACGAACCATTAGAGCAAGTCATAAATATTACGAAAATGAAGGGCGGCGGCAGTCTTGGGCATGAGTGGTTTCACGCCTTCGATAACCTGATAGCCAACGCTATGACGGGCGGCAAATATAATGTTTTTTTGACAGAATCGGGCAGATATGAAGATTTAACAGATATGCAGCGGCATTTAGTATCTAATATGTTACGCGAGAAACGCTATATGGAAGATCAAAGCAAGCCGGAACCCGCAAGAGAATGGTCAAGGGTAAGTTATGAGCGATATAAAGAGAAAGCAAAAAAAGCTGGGGTAAAAAATATCGATGAAATAGAGTCGCAAGAAGACCACGTAGTCGCGGTAAAAAACGCCTTCGCCAACCTTGCCAAAGAAATGATGACCGGGAGCGCAACGAGAACCGAAGATATACACTACACAAAAGATGATTACGAATATGTAAATTCTGAATCTGGCAAGAAATTCATGGAAGATGTAGTTAAAGAGACTTTTGAAGAAACGATAGAAAAAAGAAAGAATACAAACTATTATCAAGGATATAAAAGGATTAAACCAGCGCAGTTAAGGCGATATATAGCCGCTTATTTTGGCAAAGAAGAAAAAGGCGGTTTTATGACTTCAAATACGGAAAAATTAACATCGAACTTTTTTGAAAATTCAAAAAAACTTGAAAGCAACCGATCAAAACCGTATTGGTCGGATATAAAAGAAATGGGAGCGAGGGCGTTTGCGGCTTATTTGGACGATAAACTGGTAGAGAAGGGGCAGAAAAACACTTACTTGACCGATAAAGCGTCAAACGACGATTATAAAAATCATAAGCCCTACCCTGAAGGCGAAGAACGCAAGGCGATTAACGCCGCTTTCGACGAACTATTTAAGGTCGTCAAAGAAACCGGGGCGATAAGGAAGGCTATTATGGCGGAGTTTGTTATCACGGTGCAAAAATCGGAAGGGGATAAATTAAACTACTTCAAAAAACTTGTGCTTGACCACTTGAATACCCTTGAGGAAGACGGCAAGGAATTAAAAAAATCCCTTATGGAAGCGGAAACGGCGGAACTTAAAAAGTCTGGGCGCAGTCTCCCGGTGGGGACTATAAGGGATTGGAAGGGACAGAAATATATTAAAACCGCGCCGGGCAAGTGGAAGCCGAAGTATGACAGCCATACCAGAGGCGCGAAAATGGCGATTCACGCCATAAAGAGAAAGGTTGCAGCGGCGAAAACGGCGGCGGACATATTAAAAATTGTTAATGAAAACAAAGAGCGTTTTTCAGACAGTAAAGGTAAACCGCTCCCCTTCGTCAAGGAACTTAACGATTTTGTGCAGTATCAGACGGAGCATAAACCGAAGCCCCGGAAACCGAAGGAAAAACAGGGGTTATCAGAAATACAGTCGAATTGGGACAGGGACAACCCCAACAGCCCCATGAAATTTGGCGATGATAAACCCGCCGCCAAGAAACCGAAGGTAGATATAAAGAAACTATGGGAAGAAAGAACAGGGGATAAATTTCCAAAAACGGTAGAAGAATTTGACAACTTGGGACGCAGGGCGGTAATGATATTTGATCTTGAAAACGGAAAATATAACGCCAGATCAAACGGCGGTTTTTATGGACAGAATAAAGACGAAAACATGAGAAGTTTCTCCAGTTTTGACGAAGCTCTAGACTGGGCAAAAGATCAAATGAACGGAAAGAAAACATTTATTCTCGGAAAGAAGGGCAAAGAAATAAACCCGATATTTGAACCAGAAAAAGGTATACCGCCAAAACCAAACTATAAAGACATGGGTAGCTTAAAAGAGGCTTACAAAGACGGTAAGATTGATTTTGAAACAGCGACTTATGAATATTTGGCTTTGCGTCCGCAACAAGATAAAGTCGGGGCAGAAGGAGACATAAGGCATAATTGGAAACAGCCGGATAAGAAGCCCGCAAAACCCGATAAAAAGCCGTCCAAGCCCAAAAATAAAAAATTAAAAGACTATGACCGTAACGATGTCAAGCAAGAACTGATAGACACATATTCTATGACAGACAAAGAGGCAAACGCCCTGATAGAAGCAATTATGAAAAACAGTGGCAAGCCAGTGGAAGCGGCGGATTATCTTGAGAAACAAGGGATAAACATTCCATGGGAAGATATACAGGACAGCAGAAACTTAATTTACAATGTTTTAATCGACCAAGATTGGGAAGAAAAGCCGGAAGGCAAAAAAGAAGAAAACTGGAAAGATCACGCCGCCGCCCGTTTGATGAACGAAGACTTTGATTTTTTGGAAAGTTTTGTTAATGGGGAAATAAATCGGACTGAATTTCACCAAAAACTGTCTGAAAAAGGATATACCGTTAAAGACATTAACGACATTGAGCGATTTTCTGAAACAGTAAAACCGGGAAGTACCCCGACGGGCGTATACCCAAACACAGGATTTTTACGATTTGAAGACGGAATGTTCCATTTTAGCGATCCAACAAGAGACAGAACCGATCCGAACTCCAAACACAGAGGCGGATTTAGGGAAACCGCCGACATTAAGCGACGTATGAGCGAAATGGAAAGTAAGGGTATGTCTTTTGTTGACGAAACGTCGGGCGATAGCTATTCTGTTGATGATGCGATAAAACAGCTTCAGGCGGGGAGACGGCTTGCGGTCGGAATAAAAGGGAAAACCTTACGACGTGAAGTGAACGAGGAAAAGGCAAAAGTCAAAAAAGCGGTGTCGGAGGTGCTTGCGGATATTTTCAATTAGGTGTTGACAAGTATGTTTTAATTTAGTAGTATATCAGTACAACTGAATACTATTTGGTTTGCGCCGAAAAAGGGCAGCCAGAAATCTCGATTAATTTCGGGGTTTTTGGCTGCCCTTTTTTTTGTCTTTTTAGGAAAATTTTATGGACGAAGCGGACAGAGACAGCGAATTTTTTCTCAATTTAACCCTCTGTAAGTCGGACATCTCTACAGACGCAGACGGGAATTTTCTCTTTGAAGTCGAAGCGTCGAATGAGAATCTTGACCTTCAGAAACAGGTTGTACTCCAAAGGGCGTTACTCGACAGTAAAGACGATTTTTTGAATACCGGCGTTATCAGCTATGACCACCAACACAAGAGGCGCGGAGCCGACGGACAGATTATTTCCGACCCTTCAATGATAATTGGCGAACCCTTGGAAGTCCGGGCGGAAGGTAAAAAAACCATCGTCAAGGGAAAACTGTACCACACAAGCGATAAAGCGCAGGAAATTATAAACCTGTTAAAAGCGAAGTCCACACGGATAAAAGCCAGTGTCGGCGGCATATTCCCCAAGATCGTGAAAAACGCAAAAGACGGCATTGAAAGAATAACGAGCGTTTTTTGGAATGACTTGGCGCTCACCCCTTCCCCCGTAAATCACACCGTATCGGCGGCGCATTTTGCGAAAAGTTATAACCCGGACGAATTTGTGAAAGCTCTCATGGCTACTTCGGAAACGACCGACCACGCCGAATTCACGGGCGGTCGGGCGACGATACCCGAAGACGTGGGGGATAAAAAACCCGTTGACGTAACAAAAACCGGAATAAAAAAACTTGTCCGGCTTATGGACGAAGGCAAGATCGACACCGAACAAGACGCAGTAAGTTTCCTTGTTGAACAGGGAATTGACGAGGCTAACGCGCGGACTGCTGTCCGCGAAATTATATTGCAAGGAGGGCAAACAACCATGAAAGGAAAATTTGCCAGTGCGGTATCCAACATTCTTAAATCCCTCACAGGGAAGAATGGCGGAGAAGGAAACGACACCGAGGAAGGAAACGAAGAAGAACTTGACCTCGATGTTGCGGGTCTTGATACCACCGAAGAAGACGATAAGGGAAAAGACGTTGGAAAATCAGTAAAAGTGATTAACGCCAACGAACTTCTTGTAAATCTTCAGGAGGATCTGGACGGAATCAAGAAATCCCTCGACGGCGTTGATGACATCAGGCAGTCCATTGAGGACTTGGGCGACGCAGTTATGGAGATTTCAAAGGCGCTTGCCATTGTCGCCAACGCCCCCGCTCCCACACAGTCAATACTGGGCAAGAGCGCAGGAACTACACAGGGCATACAGAAAGGCGGACGCGCCGTTGTAAAGGATCGTCCGACCATGCAGGACTTTGAACGGGCGCAAGTCGCGCTTAACAAAGCCTACAAGTCAGGCAAAATTGGGCTGCACGAAGCGACAAGGATCGAAGGGGATATGCAAAAAGCAGTCCGTGATCCGAACTTCAATCTTCGTACAGAAGATTACGATTTCCTCATGCAGGAAATGAAAGCGACCGCTTAACCATAGGGAGGTTAAAAGATGGGTTATTTTGACGCAGGAGCCCAAGGAGGGGCTACCACCGGATCAAACGCAGTCGAAGCGCAGCAGATCGAACAGCTTAACAAGGCTTTAACTACCGGAAACTATGAAACCGATTCCGCTATCATGGTCAACGGTCGTGCGATGATCCCCGAAAATTTGGAAGCTACCATGATGAACGTCGTGGCGGCTTTGAAAGAGGATTGCAAAATTCTCAATTCAGTTAAGAAGGTGCCTGTACGCAGTACGGTACACGAACTTAACCGCCGGACTTCATTCGGCAATTTCAAGTGGAACACGGTGCCGGAAGGCGGTGCTTCCAACGATACCGATCAGGCGATTGAAAGAGTGATCTTCCCGCAGAAGTACATTCAGACAAGACGCTCCGTTACCAAGCAAATGGAAGCGGCGGAAACTTTTGAAGACGCTTACACGTCGGAAAAACTTGCCGGAACGGAAGTCGCCTGTCAGTCTGCGGAATATCAGATATTCCACGGGAATTCAGACGTTATCCCGACCGAATACGACGGTTTCCTTGCCGCTATCGAGAAGTCCAAAAATCCGAACATCAAAGACGCAAGAGGTAATTCTCTGGGTCATTTCGGCGAAGGGCTTTTTGACGACGTTGCACAGCAGATTTGGGACAGGGGCGGTTCCGTGAACAAGGCTCTTTTCCCGTCCGTTCTTGCAAGGGACGTAAAAGAACTGTTTACCGACCGTATCCGCATGGCGGTAAAAGACAACCGCGCGACTTTCGACCAGTTGCCGGATTATCCGACCGCCATCGGACCCACTATCACCTTCAGCGGCGAAGAAGCGGGTGCGGACAAATTCTACCAAGTCAAGGGCGCAGTCAAGGCGGAAGGTATCGCAAGCGAGAGACCGAGACAGCCGATCAGCGTATCCGCAGCGGTTATATCCGTGGGCGAATCGCAGTTTGGCGAAGGCGACGAAGGGGATTATTCCTACACCGTCCATTCGATCAACCGCGCCGGAATTTCCGAAGGCTTGCGTATCGCCACCCCGATAACAGTCGGCAGGGGCGCTGCGGTAAGGCTTACCATTAAACCGGATAACGCCATTCCGACCACCGGCTTTGTAATTTGCCGGACGGCGAAAGACGGCGATACCGCTATGGAAATGGTACAGATTCCCAACAGCCCCAACGTGGGCGGCGACACCGTGTTTGAAGACACCAACAAAGACTTACCCGGTACTGCTTCAATGCTGTTCCTCACCAACGCAAGGGTAACGCCGGTATTCACTTTCGGTCAGTTATTGCCGTTAAGCACCTTCCCGCTCTACCCGACGGCGAAAGCGGAGACACCCTTCCTTATCCTGTTATACGCAAGTTTGGAAGTCCGCGCACCTGAATTCTGCGGATTGGTTAAAAACCTCTCCTATCGCGGGGGGTTGAGGCATGGCTAAAAAAACCGAAAAGCCCGTTGATCTTTCCGGGCTTCCGTCAATGACGGACGAAGCTCTTAAACAATTCGCCGCAGAAAATGGCGTTGAGTTAATAGAGGGTGCTACCCGTGAAGAGGTTATAAAACTTATTACCGACCACTTTACCCCGGCAACGCCGGAGAACGGCGACGGAAACGGCGGTCAAAAACCGCCTACCGACCCGCCCGCCAAGCCGAAGGAAGACGGCGACGGTAAAGGTGTCGTGATAAAGTCCGCAAAACGGGCGGGAAAATCCATAACCGCCGTTACGGGAAACACGATCACCTTCGACAAAGACGGCAAGGCGACCGTCGATCCCAAAGACGCAGAGTACCTTGCCGGAATACCCGGTTTTGAGAAAGTGTAGTCTTTAATCGTGGGGGATAGCGAAAGTTATCCCCCATGTATTTTTTATTTTTTTTGAGATACCATGAAAATAATACAAGCCATATCATTAAAAACAAAAGGCATTATCACCATTGAGGGGGATTCCTCTTACCGCCTTGAAAGAAAAGGCGCGAATGAAGATATTTGGCTTGCGTACACCGAAAAAGGATTTTTAACGCCGGACGAAGACAACCCCGCATTGGCGGTAAAACCCGGCGACATTGTAGACAACCACGAAACCCTTAACGGGGTTCATTCATATAGAATTGTTGAATTTGCAAATAATGCCCCGAAGCCGACGGATTACGAATATTCAAATATTGTGCGTTACGGTATCTGCGGACCCGTAGGGTTTAGTTTCGGAAATTACCAACCGCCCCCCGGTCAATGGGGCGAAATATGCACCCCCGACGATCTGCGGGAGACATGGATCTGGGGAACGGATTTTAAGGCGACGAATGGAAACCTTTTTACCGATAACCAGATAAAATATTACATAGACAACGCTATAGCCGAAGTAGAACGACGGCTTAATATAACCATTAAAAAGAAACGTATCCGGTGCAACCCTGAAATAAAAGGGCTTGAAAAGGGAAAAGATTACGACATTGAGGAAGCCCTTTATGACTTCAAATTTGCCAGAATACAGCGGTACGGGGCTATACCGTTAAGACACCACCCGATTATCAAGGTTCACAGGTTTAACCTCATCGGCAAATTTCAGAATTCTGAAAAAAGCCTGTTAGGAAGTACCATAGTTGACAAGACAAAAGGTATGTTGAAATTAATGGAACGACCGCTGCGACCTTCGGAAACTATACGGGGCATACAGACGGCGACGAATATGTACGGTACGGAAACTTTAAGTATGCACCTGTTTTACGATATTGATTACGACGCAGGGTATGAGAGCGCGAGCGACGTGCCGCTTGATTTACGGGAAGCCATAGCCAAGAGCGCCGCTATCGCCCTGTTGAACGTGGTTGGCGACGGTCTTATGTCCGGTTTCTCTAGCAGCAGTTTGAGCATGGACGGATTAAGCGAATCGTTTAGCTCTACGCAGTCGGCGACTTCGGCGTACTTCGGCGCGAGAATTAAGGTCTATCAAGACGAATTAGAAAAATATATTGCCGACAACCAACGCAAATTCGGTCATATTCCGATAGGGTGTTTGTAATATGGGACAGGGGCTTGGCAAGGAATCGCCCGTTGTTCTCACCCTCGGTAAAGAGAACTATGAGGCGTTACTCGAAAGACACGGGCAATTTGTCAGGTGGAGAACTGCGACAAAATGCCCCTGCGCCAATGAAGAAACGCAGGGACAGCCGGATATACATTGCAAGCGTTGTGGCGGTCGGGGTATCGTGTACGGATACCAACCTAAATTAACCGTTACGCAAACGCTTATGGCGGATAAGGACGGCATAGCGGAAGCGTCGGAAGAATTTGCCGACTGCACCCTCGATGTGGTACACGATTTTTACGGAGCGCCTTTCAAAAACGCCTTCAAAATGGGTAAATATATCATCTTAAACCCGGACAGACCCGTCAATAAAGGCGATTATGTGTACGCCATAATGACCAAAGACACGGTTTCTGTTATGAAAAAAGCCGCTTGCGAAAGTCTGGGGGCGGGTTATTACAGGGTCAACGGCTTGCGATACCGCAGGAACGGAATCGACGGCATGACGCACACCGCGCCCGCCGACGTTGTAAAGATAGGGAAAATTACGGACGCAAACGGCGTAGAATACAAGACGGCGGAATACCGTACCGATTTGTTTTTGTTAGGTGATCCTGTTGTAAAGAAACCGCCGGAAGAAACTACGCCCCCCGCCGAACCGCTTACCGCTTACGACATCGAGTACATACCGCCCTTTATTTTCGCCATATTAAGCCAAGAGTTATCAGAGGCGGACGTGAAACTGATGGTAGAATATCAGGGGCAAGCCGTTACCATTTTTCCCTACTCTTGCGATATTGCGGACGAAGACGTGTTGACGGCGTTATCCGGGACGAATACCAGAAAAGAGGTAACGAAGCGGACAAACGGGGTTGACGACACCATAGGGGCTTTTTTCGTTCAGGAAGTGGTATCCTGTCTTGGAACCGAAAGGGAATACCGCCAAGGCGTGGACTTCCTGTTGACCGGGACAAACCGCATTAAATGGTTATGCGACGACGCTCCCGAACCGGGCGAATCGTACAGCATAACTTACAGGGAAAACCCGACATACGTCGTCGCAAAGGCGATACCGCAGTTACGGACAAGCGAAAATCAGCGTATGCCTAAAAAAGCCGTGTTAAAGTGGTACGGCACCTATGCGGAAAACAAGCGGGTAAATGTGCAATGATAAGATTTGACGTAACGGTCGATTCGGAGATTCTTCAAAGGCTTGCCACAATGGGGGCAAAGGCTTTCCCTGCGGGCAAGGCGGCGTTCAATGCTTCCGCCAACCTTATTCAATCGCAATGGCAAGCGTGGGCGATGGGCGGATCTCTTGACGGAATACCCGAAATAAAATCACCCTCCGCCAACCTTGCGCGGTCGATAAAAATAAGAAAAAACTCCGCATTTGACGTAAATATCGAAAGCGAATCCATACAGGCGCAGAGAATTGAGGAAGGCACCGACGAACTTGACATGAAGACGACGCACCCCTTTGGCAATAAAAGCCGGGTGTCGAAAGACGGGGTGCCTTATTTGATAATCCCCTTCCGTTGGGGAACGCCGAACAAGGAAGGCGGGGCAAGGGCGCATTTTAAGAACGTGATACCGCAAAATATGTACTCCGCCGTCCTTGCGTTCAAAATGAAAGCGTCGCGCCGCCTGTCCGTAAGGGCGGACGGATCGACGGCTATTCATATAGAGAATAACTACCGGGGGCAGCCCGTAGAACGTGCGGAGTACGACTGGGGGGAACGCATAAAAGCCGACGGCAACGTCAACGGGCTTGTAAGTTTCCCCGACGAATCCAAGAAAAAAGGCAGTACCTATTTTACGTTCAGGATTATTTCAAGGGACAGCCCCGAAGGTAGTTGGATTAGAAAAGCCGTCCCGCCGGTCGATGTAACGGGGGCTTTGGAAAGAACCACCCGCCCCGTAGTCGAAGACATGATACGGGCGGGATTGGAAGCCGATTTAGGGGTTTGACATATACCATAAAAAATGGTATTATGAAAAAAATATAGAACACTGTATGCGCCGAAAAGGGCAGCAGATACCGTCCGTATGGTCGGTATAATGCTGTCTTTTTTTGTCTTGGGGGCTACGGTGATCTGTTATCTTAATCGCGGCTTTATTCTCGAACAGGCTGTAGTCGCCGCAATTAACGATTATTTTGACACCATAAAATTTGAAAATCTGTATAATAATTTTCACATTAAGGCGACGTTGGAACACCCGTTTGCCAAGATATTCAAAAAAGGAAACACCGCTAAAGCCGCCGACCTGTTCCCGACGGTCGTAGTCTCGACGTATAACGACGATAAGCCGTCCGATCTCCCCTTACAGCCGCAAGTCGAAGGCGTAGGGCTTAATCAGGACGAAATAGACGTTATCACAAAAACCACCGAAACGTATTTTGCGGAAACGGAAAAAAACGGAAAGAAAGAGAAAAAAGAAAAAACACGGCAGATACCGGGCTTATGCACCGTGGTCGCGCCGGACGTGTTAGAAGCCATTAAAAAACACATTGAAGGGAAAAAAGTCATATACGGCTTCTCAATGAAATTCTACCGCAAGGATCGAATATCCCTTGAAATCTGGTCGGAAAACGTCCAGTTGAAAAACGAGATATACGAACAGTTGCGGCTTTTTGTCATCGGAAACCTCCGCCATATTTTGACTGCGGAGAAATACCGGGCGCACGATATAAAACTGGACGATGACACTTTAGGCGGGCAGCGATCCGGCGCATGGAATGATCAGTTTGATGTAGTCCTTGCCGGTGCAGATATTACGTTTGAAGTAAACTACGCAATCGAACAAATTGTGTTGGATACCCAAATTGACAACCCGAAAAGGGATTTAATCACGGAGGTTATTAACCATGTCGAAGTCTAATAAAGACAATGAAACAGGAAGCGGAGCGCCGCCCGAAGACACGCCTTTGATTGACGACAACCCCGCCGAAAACAGTGCCGGCACCGATAACGGCGGACAGGGCAACGCCGGAAGCGGAACGCAAAACAACACGCCGCCGCCCGACCAAAAAAAACCGGGCGGGGAAAAACAAATGGGATTGGTTACGTTCATTCAGATAGCCGAACCCAACAAGTATGTTGTTCCCATTCTTAAAATCAAACACGGAATGGAAGCGCATACAAAGTCTGAATGGGAACAGATCGTTAAAGACCTGTTGAACAAAAAGGTAAGCTAGAGGGAGGTTTTATTATGGGCATAAGCGCAACAGTATTTGAAACCGCCGGGAAAAGAACGGAACACCGCAAGCCCGGTGTTTACACCCGCCGGAACAATGTTAAAAGCGGAACGGGAGCGCCTTCTCAATCGTTGGTCGTTCTGGGGCAGTCCATAGGCGGAAAGCCCAACACGTTACTCGATTTTTCCGACATTTCGGAAGCCAGAAACGCCCTCGTCGGCGGCAGTCTTCTTGACGGTATCGCTCACGCCTTCACGGGGTCAAAGGATTTTGTCCCCCAAAGGGTTTACGGTTTCCGTGTAAACAAAGGGACGAGATCGGAAATCACGCTAAAGAGCGGGACGGAAGACATTATCACCCTGCGGAGCAAGGATTACGGAATCCACACCAACCAGATCAAAATTTGG
>Ga0268262_10000998_pt1 | contig 36250 bp, 36 predicted proteins | sample TergutNc150P3_FD_190354 | JGI IMG/M metagenome (GOLD analysis project Ga0268262, IMG submission 190354) | Nasutitermes corniger P3 segment gut microbial community from laboratory colony in Florida, USA - Nc150 P3 (SPAdes) (version 2) | ecosystem: Host-associated > Arthropoda: Insects >...
GTTGAAGCGGCGCGTAAGCAGTCCGCCAAGATTATGGCGAAATCTTCCGCTGAAAAGTTACAGCCGTCCTCAGGTCCGGAATTAGCTGCTATTTTCATACGGGACGCTGAAAAGGCCCATGCCAGGCTAAAAACAATAATCTCCAACTCATTCCGCAGAGACGATGACTTCCGGCAGTATGTTATTAATATCCACTCAATGAAAAGCGCTCTTGCCAATATCGGAGAAGACGGGCTTTCAGGCATCGCGTTCAAACTGGAACTGGCGGGACGGGCGGAGAATATTTCGGTAATAATGTCGGAAACACCGGTGTTTCTGGAAGCGCTTGGCGAAGTAATCGAGAAAAACAGATCAAAGTCCGCCGACAGTATTACCGCAGCGGAAGATTCGCAAGACCTTGAGTATCTGGCGGAAAAACTGCGTATAATCAGAACAGCTTGCGGGAAGTATGACGAAGCGGCTGCAAATAAGGCGCTGTCCGAACTAAAGCAAAGAAATTGGTCAAACTCTGCAAATACTCTGCTTAATACTATCGCTGAATATCTATTGCATAGCGATTTTGAGGAAGCCGCCAAGCTTGCGGAAAGTTATGAAACGGCAAATATTGCATCACGGGAGGAAAAACGTTCATGAAAAAGAATATATCGAACAAGCTGATTGTTTTCTTGTCAGTATTGTTTGTATTGCTTTCGTTATCAAGCTGTACAAAAAAAATAGGGCAAGGCGGTTTGTACGCTGAGGAACTGCCCGGCACATTACGGTCTGCGCAAAAACCAACGGTCTATTTTACTGCGGATATAAGCTCTAAAGGCATGGTCGCAGTTTATAACGCGCTGAACGCCAAACCCGGCGGAAAGATTGCCGTCAAGCTGTCCACAGGCGAACCGCCAAAAAGCAATTACCTTAGACCTGAACTTATAAAAGACCTTGTGCAGTCGCTGAAAGGAACTATCGTGGAGAGTAATACAGCCTACGGCGGCAAGCGCGCGAGCGCCGCGATGCACCTTCAGGTGGCAAAAGACCACGGGTTTACTGGTATAGCGGCATTTGATCTTCTGGACATTGAAGGCGAAATAAGTCTTCCCGTAATCGGCGGAACTGTCCTAAAGGAAAACATTGTAGGCTCGCATTTTAAAAACTACGATTATTATGTTGTACTGTCCCATTTTAAGGGACACCAGATGGCAGGTTTCGGCGGCGCGGTTAAAAACATTTCAATCGGCATCGCCTCGTCAGCCGGAAAAAGCTGGATACACAGCGGAGGAACCCGGAAATCGGGAATTTCCGGATCACAGGACGCTTTCTGCAAAAGTATGGCGGAAGCGGGAAAAAGCGTTTCGGACAGTTTAAAGGGCAATATACTGTACATAAATGTCATGAACAGGCTTTCTATTGACTGCGACTGCAACGGTTATCCTTCTGAACCTGATATCCACGATATCGGCATTCTGTCTTCTTTCGATCCTGTGGCGCTTGATCAGGCTTGCGTCGATTTAATTTGGAAAGCGGACGGTAACAAAAGCATGATTAAGCGCATTAATTCGCGTAACGGTCTTTTAACTTTGGAACACGCCCAGAAGATCGGACTTGGCAGCAGGGAGTATACGCTGGTAAACATTAATGGCTGAAATCCTGCGCCGTGAAGCCGTTTATCTTATGTTTTATTTCAGCGTCCAATTTGAACAGATTTTTAAGTACTGGGCACTGGGAATGGTCGTGGGATCCCTCATTTCGGTTTTCGGCAAGGAAAAAATTCACCGCCTGTTTGCCGCTATGCAGGGCAGGAAATGGGGGCTTGCGGGGATCATTCCCGCTTCCCTTATAGGCATTGCTTCCCCCCTCTGCATGTACGGCACTATACCCATTTCCGCTTCTTTTGCTGAAAAAGGAATGGAAGAAGACTGGCTCGCCGCCTTTATGATGAGTTCCATACTCCTTAACCCTCAGCTTCTTTTTTACAGCGCCGCCTTGGGAAAAACAGCCCTTGCAGTGCGTTTTATAAACTGTTTCCTCTGCGGCATTACCGCCGGGCTTTTGATTCGTTTCTTTTTCAAGAAAAGGAAATTTTTCACATTTAAAGGTTTCGGTAAAACCGTAAACCGCGATACCGACCCTAATCCGCTCCTTCGCTTCCTAAAAAACCTGTGGCGGAACCTGAAAGCTACGGGCCCCGCTTTCCTGGTTGGCGTAGCGCTCTCCGCTCTTTTTCAGCGGTATGTTCCGGCCGAGGCTATGGCCGCTCTTTTCGGAAAATATAAAGGGTTCGGGCTTCTTATGGCGGCTACTGTGGGAGTTCCCCTCTATGTCTGCGGAGGCGGAACAATACCCTTGCTTGTCTCATGGATGGATAACGGAATGTCCCTGGGCTCAGCTTCGGCTTTTATGATAACCGGTCCCGCCATGAAAATTACAAATCTTGGAGCGGTAAAGATCATCCTTGGAATGAAGGACTTTATTTTCTACCTTTCTTTTTCAATTCTGTTCGCCCTGCTAACGGGGTTCTTTATTGATTTTGTGCTGATATGAAAAAAGGTAAATTCCGTTTAATCATTCTGATTTCAATCTTTGCGGTTGTTACAGCGATTCTTACTGTTGTTTTTTGGCCTTTTATTCAGGATTTAAATAATCCCGAATACCGTGAAAGTTTTACGTTTTGGATCAGGTCTTTGGGGTTTTTGGGTATAGCTGTTTTGCTCGGCATCCAGATTCTGCAAATCATTATAGCGGTAATTCCCGGCGGTCCGGTACAAATAATAGCCGGAATGGCTTACGGCGTATGGGGAGGGCTTGCAGTCCTTTTAACAGGATGCGTTTTAACAACAGCAATAATTTTTTTTATGGTAAGAAAATTCGGGCTGCCTTTATTGAAGCGTTTTTTCGGCGAGAATGATATTAACACATGGAAGTTTCTAAAAGATTCCCGAAAAACAACCCGCCTTGTTTTTATTCTGTTTCTTATTCCGGGAACTCCAAAAGATCTGCTTACATGGTTTACGCCGCTTGCAAATATTTCTCTTCCCGCATTTGTAATTTTGTCAACGCTTGCCAGAATACCCGCAATACTGACATCCACCATAATGGGGGATTCCATAATACAGGGTAAATGGATACTATCAATATCCCTCTTTGCCGGAATCGCGCTGGTCGGTTTTCTGGGAATGTGGTTAAAAGATAAAATAACCGTCCTTGTGAACACGCCCTAAGCAATTTACGCAACCTTTAATTTTCAATATAATTGAAAATTAAAGGGAAATTATGGTATTCATCTTAAAGCCTAACACACCAAAAGAAAAAATAGACAAGTTTATCGCAGGCTGGGAACAAAAGGGATTTTCTACTATATACAGCGTAGGGACAGAGCATACCGCCGTCTGTCTTATCGGAAACACTGCGGAAGTAGATTTGGATCATGTGGTTAATACTGCCGACATTGTTGATTACGGGAAGCGCATCACCGAACAGTACAAGGCGGTTAACCGCACTGTTCATGAAGATAATACGATTATCAATGTGGGGAACGCGTCAATCGGGGACGGATTTTTTACGGTCATGGCAGGGCCTTGTTCCGTTGAAAGCAGGGAACAGATTACCGAAATCGCGCACAGCGTAAAAAAAAGCGGCGCGAAGATTCTGCGCGGAGGAGCGTTTAAACCGAGAACTTCGCCCTACGCTTTCCAGGGCAAACAGGTCGAAGGGCTGGATATGCTGCGTATTGCAAAACAGGAAACGGGACTGCCCCTTGTCTCCGAGATAATGAATCAAACACAGATTGAGTTGTTTGAAGATATTGACATTGTGCAGATCGGCGCGAGGAATATGCAGAATTTTGACCTGCTTAAAGAGGTGGGAAAGCTGAAAAAACCGGTGCTGCTAAAACGCGGTCTTGCAAACACAATCGAGGAATTACTGATGAGCGCTGAATATATAGTATCATCGGGGAACAGTCAGGTTATCCTTTGCGAGCGCGGCATACGCACTTTTGAAACAATGACGCGTAACACACTGGATTTGGCGGCAGTCGCGCTTCTTAAACAAAAGTCTCATCTGCCGGTTATTGTAGACCCAAGCCACGCTTCAGGCATACGAAGCCTTGTTCCGCCGCTTGCAAAAGCGGCTATGGCTGTGGGAGCGGACGGACTTATAATAGAAGCGCATAACAATCCGGCTAAGGCGTTATGCGACGGCGCCCAGTCCCTTGATTTGGAGCAGTTTCAATCACTAATGGACGAGTTGAAAAAGCGCGCGGCGATAGAAAACAAAATTTTTTAGGAGAGACAGCGAATGTATAAACCGTCTTTGGAAGAAGCGAAAAGCGTCGCAGAAACAGGTCAATACCGCGTGATACCGCTCAGTACGGAAATATACGCCGATATGGTAACGCCGATTGACGTAATAAAAAAATTAAAGAACGTCAGCGGGCATTGCTTTATGCTTGAAAGCGCTGAAGACACCAAGAATTGGGGCAGGTATACTTTTTTGGGGTTTGATCCAACAATGGAAATTACCTGCCTTAACGGCGTTATGAACATTAATTCCGGTAACCCCAATAAAATAAAATCGTTTAATACCGATAACCCCAACAGGCACATTCAGGAAATTCTTGACAGCCGTAAAAGCGTAAAATTTGATTTTCTGCCTCCGTTTACAGGAGGGCTTGTCGGCTACTTTGCATACGATTACGCGAAATACTGCGAGCCGTCCCTGAAACTTGACGCTGCGGACGAAGAGCGTTTTAACGATGTTGACCTTATGCTCTTTGACAAGGTAATCGCGTTTGACAATTACAGGCAAAAAATTATTTTAATAGCGAATATAAACGCTGATAACATTGAAAGCGAATATCAAAAAGGTACGGCGCAGCTTGAAAGCTTAAAAAACCTTATAAAGAACGGACAGCATGAAAAGACTCCGCAAGCCTGCGTAAAGTCGGACTTTAAAGCGTTGTTTACAAAAGACGAATACTGCCAAATGGTAAACAGGGCGAAAAACCATATAAAAGAAGGGGATATTTTTCAGGTAGTGTTATCCAACCGTTTTGAGGCGGACTTTGAAGGCAGCATTTTTGACACATACCGCGTACTGCGGACAATAAACCCGTCTCCGTATATGTTTTACTTCGGCGGAAGCAATCTGGAAATCGCAGGAGCGTCGCCTGAGACCCTTGTAAAATTGCATAACGGCAGGCTGTTTACCTTTCCGCTTGCGGGAACCCGCCCGAGAGGAGCAAACGATGAGGAGGATATTGCGCTGGAAAAAGAACTGCTCGCTGACGAAAAAGAACTTGCGGAGCATAATATGCTTGTAGACCTGGGGCGAAACGATTTGGGAAAGATCAGCAGGTTCGGGACGGTTAATGTGGAAAAATATATGTCAATCCTGCGCTTCTCCCATGTTATGCACATAGGCTCTACGGTGAGCGGAGAAATTATCGAAGGCAAAACAGGACTGGACGCTATTAACGCCGTCCTTCCCGCCGGAACACTGTCGGGAGCGCCAAAGATACGCGCTATGCAAATTATTAACGAGCAGGAACTAAACAAACGCGGCATTTACGGCGGAGCAATCGGCTATCTTGATTTTACCGGAAACATGGATACCTGTATCGCCATAAGAATTGTGTACAAAAGAAACAACAAAGTTTTTATACGTTCAGGCGCTGGGATAGTCGCCGACAGCAATCCCGAATCGGAGTATCAGGAGTGCGTAAACAAATCCGCCGCCGTTATGAACGCGCTTAAAAATTCTTCCGGAGGGATTGAATAATGGTTTTATTAATCGACAATTACGACAGCTTTTCGTATAACCTTTACCAGGTTATCGGCTCAATTGACCCGGATATAAAAGTTGTGCGTAACGATGAAATAAGCGTTGATGAAATAAAATCTCTCGCTCCCGACTTCCTAGTTATTTCTCCCGGGCCGGGAAAACCTTCCGATGCGGGCATCTGCATTGACACGGTAAAGCGGCTTGGTTCCAGTATGCCGATACTGGGCATTTGCCTGGGACATCAGGCGATATACGAAGCCTTCGGCGGCACGGTATCCTACGCAAGCAAATTAATGCACGGTAAATCATCAATGGTAACGGTTGATACGGAAAACGCCCTTTTCAAAGGGCTTCCGCAAACCATACTGGCGGCGCGCTATCATTCGCTTGCGGGTATTAAATCAACCCTGCCCGAGACGCTGAAAATAACCGCGCGGACGCAGGACGGCGAAATAATGGCTGTCTGCCATAAAGAGTATCCGGTGTACGGCTTACAGTTCCACCCTGAATCTATTCTTACGCCTAACGGAAAAACAATTATAGAAAATTTTCTAAGAGACCGATAAAGGATACTGTTAATATCTCTACATATATCGTAAAACTAATTTATTTTTTAATAAAAATTCTTATTTTCTCAGTTTTCATGGTTACTTTCATTATACGCTTTTATGAATATTTCTTCCGCTTCCTTAACCGCATTTCTTATATTAATTTCCACTGTTTTTTCAACAGTCCATTTATTAATTAATTCCAAAGGCAAATCTATTATTTTCCCTGTCAGATTGTTTCCCAACTTCTCGTATTTTACAACTATATTGTTGGCTGTATTCCTGCATGTCATAGCTGCCACATTCGCAGACCATTCATTGTTTTCAGCCGTAACATTATTCTCCTATGCATATAAAATAATAATAAATTTACCGATCGGCAACAAAATTCCGCGCTGCATATATGCCGCTGTTTTTGCGCAGAGTCGTCTTTTATTGTCTGTATTTCTTTTCTTGTTATGCGCAAATAATATAACTCATTTGTTTCTGCGAATGTGCGTATAACGGCGTTTTGCTACTTTTCTTCAACTAAAGGCGTAGCGGGCGCATACCGGATACGCAGTTCAGGCGGGTTTTGCATTTGCGTATAATAGTTAATCTCCCAGTCCTTTCCCTGCTCGGGATTGTTTACGCCGTCAGGCGGCGGGGCAAAAATCCTTAAAGGAATTTCAATTTTTTCATTAAGCCTGTTGCTGAAAAACGCGGGGATTAAATCAATGGTTTTAACGCCCGGCGCTTTGTAAAACCAGCGTCCGTTTATTTCCATCATTAAGTTAAGGCCTGTATCTTCTCCTGAAAAAGTAACTTCGCAAAAGACCGGGTTTTGATCAAATTGAAGGGGAATTAAAAGACCATCTGAGTCTTCGCTTCCACCCCAGCGAAGCTGCGCAGGAAAAGCCGCTTTTTCGCCTTGTTTCATAACAGGCAGATACGGTTCCATATTCAGTATCTTTTTATATTCATCAAGAATCGGCTGCGCGCAGCCTATATTCGGATTACTTGGGTCTTGGATCTCAAGACCAAGCCGTCCCTTGTCGCGGAACTGGTAAAAGGTTACGCCCGTTATGCATGGCGCTTCTTCCGGCAGACGTTTGTAAAAACCGGCAAGTTGTTCAGCCTGTTCAAAGGGTCCTGTTACATCGCCGTCAGCGTTAAACTCGCTGATAACAAACTGGCGCGTCTTTCCCCCCGTTCTTTCCATAAAACGTCCGTATTCGTAATTAAAACCGCGAAGCGTTTCATCGTTTCCAGTTCTTTTGTGCGATTTGCCTCCGGGCTCCGCAATGTCAAAAGGCCAGCCCCAGTGTAACGCGACATAGGTATCTGTTGACCATATGTCCGCCGCCCTGATTGCTTCGGCAAACTCGTCCTCGCATTTCATCTTGCCGTTCTCATCGGGGTGGTCATCGCCTATACAAAGAATTGTTTTTATATGGGGCGCGTGTTTTTTGATAATGTTATGAAAACGGACATAAAAATCCGCGACCTGCTGATATGTATAGCGTTTGTTAAATGCAAACCAGGTGCCTGTGGCTTCGTGGTTTATGCGCAGCATAAGCCGTCCGAACGGGCGAAGGTCTTCTGCAATTTTGATAAGTTGCTTATCGGATACTGCGCAGTCAACTGTCAGCGTTAAAATGACATCCTGTCCGTGTCGGCGCACGTCTTTCATTGAACGGAACGGCTCTCCGTCTGTATTGCCTTCAAGCCCGCCCTGATACGGAAAATAATCGTCATAAGCGTAATCCCATGCAAAGCCTACTTTGCCGTTCTGCGCCAATTCGCTGGCACGGACAGGCCAGCCCTTGTCCAGAGGATAATAACAGTACATAAGGTTAATTCCCCGGTGGGGCCGTCCCAATACCTTAAGAATATAATCCTGATCGACATACTCTCCCCGTTCGCTGCCGTCTCCTAAATCAAGAGCGCACTTTGCCTGCCCCATATGAAGGCTGTATATATTAATATTTTCCATAAATGGTATTATAACATATTTTAACGGAATTAATCACGCTGTTATATACGCAAGGTTAAAACCTGCCGACTGAGAAAGAGACGAAAAAAGTTTTAACGAAGATTTTAGATAAGCCTTAAACGGATCGCCGTCCTCTTCTTTTTCAATCGCGGGAAATAAAAACCCCGCGATTTCCTTTACTTCGCTGTCCGTGATACGTTTCATAATTTTATCCAGGTCTTTGACGGTTTTATCCCTCTCTCCCTGATTCAAATTCCGCTTCAACGCCCGTTCCGTTATCGCTCTTCCTTCTTCAGCCGCGTTTTTAATGCTTCTAAGAGCGCGTATTAATATCGAAACGGCGTTTTCATATCTCTGCGACCTTTTGGTTTTTTCTTCAGGTTCGTTAAATTCCATGTCAATCTTTGAAAAAACCGCGTCAAGCCGCCTGTCAATTTCACATCGGCGTTCCGGCAGAGCAAGAAGCGTCTGTACATCTGCGGTTTCAAGCCTTGCAATTGCCAGTCCTTCCTGAAATATGCCGAAATTCCTTACCTGCGGATATTTACTGAATTGATTTTCAAACCATGCCGCATAAAGCGAAAGGCGGCGGTCTGTCAACACCTGTCCGCCCGAACTTGAGCGGGCGTAAAAGGGTCCGCCGTCTCTAAGAGCGCTCGCCGTCCGGCTTTCAATCGGCTTAAAACGGACCGAGTTTGAGTTTGAAATTTCTTCAAAACGCGCGCCCCGAAAATGTGTTTTTAAACCGGGGAAGGAAAGATCAAGCCCCGCTATCCAGATTTCCCTTGCGCCGAGACTTCGCGCAAAATCCCAGGCGGTTGTCGCAACGGAACCGCCGGCGCCAAGCCTGCCCTTATGATCAACGCGTTTTTCCAGAAAAGCGCCGAAAGGAAACAATGAGCCGCAGAGAAAAATTCTTTTAAAAGGAAGATTCAATACAGACGGATATACTGCCGGTTCCGCAACCAGCACAGTGCGCCCGCTGACACACCGGTCAAGATGACGGCTGTTCCAGAACTGCGGGTCTACAGTAAGGACAAAGTCAGGAGGCGCTCCGTTTTTTACAAAAAAGCGCAAATTGGTGTCCACCGCGACAACAATGCATCTTTTGTGGATTTCACCTAACATGGGGCGTATTTTGTCAAGGCTCGGACCCGCCGCGGCAAGGAAGACAGGCGCATCTTCCGTACCGTTTCCGGCAGCAAGATTTTCCAGGCGGGAAATTCCGGGATAATCGCGTATCGCGCTCTTGTTACGCGAAAGATTCCGCACCCATCTCTTCCCGAAGCGTTTTAAAGTTGCGGCGTTTACCTCGTCCTTCATTGCCCATGTGCGGATTTTTTCTTCTACTGCCGCATACCAGCTTTTATCAAGTTCTGTAAGCGCCTTGTTTTTTATGACGGCGGGAGCGGATTTTTTTTCAAAATGTTCGGGACAGACAAGATCGTAAACAATGCCAAGCGCGTTTATTATTCCGTCTCCGTTGCCGCCGGTAACAAAAACAATATTTTTTTTTATCAGAAGACCTGTTAAATCCCTGAGTTCCAGAGCTTTAAGAAGCAGATTTTTGTATTTTTCTACAATAATGACAGGCTGTCCCAATTCTGCGGCGTTACACGCCGCATAGCCAAGCCCGAAACCAAGAACAACAACAGGCTCATTGCCGCTTGCAGCCGATTGTACAAGCCTCTGCCCCTCCCTCTCAGGGTCTCTCTGCGAATGAACACAGATTCCTCTGACGCAAAGAGAAGGATCGCCTGAAGGAGCGGTTTCAATTTTTATGTCTTCCGGCGCAAGCGTATCCTCCTGCGAGGTAATTTCTTCCAGAAGTCCGGGATATTTTTCTATCAGGATTTTTCTGTTGCTTTCCCAAAAAGACAAAATTGTTACTCCAGTTCAAGAACAATCGTCATACCGGCAGTAACAGGCGTTCCGGCGGACGGAGTCTGGCGGCGCACCCAGCCGTCTCCGCGAATTTCCACATTTATATCGTCGCGTAACAGTAGGGGAAGGAGTACGCGCTTTGCAAGCCCTGTAAAGTCGGGAACCTGCCCGTCAAGAACGGGAAGCCGGCTTGAGGGGATGCTTATCGAAGAAGGATGGCTTATCTGGGGATTCCTTCCGCGCGGAATACCCAGATAATCAATAAGGGACTCCGCCGCTTCGCGGATAACAGGAGCTGCTATTCTTCCGCCGAGAATTTCACCCCTTGGCTTTACTATCGCAAGGTAAAGAATCAAAGAAGGAGATTCCGAGGGAAGCAGGGCAATACAGCTTGCGATAAAATCGGTATCCGAATATTTCCGCGTTACAGGGTCAATTATTTGAGCGGTTCCGGTTTTTACCGCAAGAGACAGGTCTTCAACTGCGGCGCGCCAGCCTGTGCCGATGTTTGAAGTAACATCCGCCATGTAGGAGCGCATTGCTCTTGCGGTTTCCGCCTTAAGGACGCGGCGGTTCTCTCCGGCTTCCCACGCTGTTACGGTCTTTCCGTCTGCCGAAATTATTTTTGAAACAATTTTCGGATGAACAAGAATTCCGTCATTTGCCACGGCGGACGCCGCCTGAAGCATCTGGTAGGCGGAAACCGCAATTTCCTGTCCCATTGCCAAGGTGGGTTTAGAACGGTCAGACCAGTATTCGCTGCTGACAAGATAGCCGGTTGTCTCTCCGGGGCTTCCGGCTCCGGTGCGCGAACCAAAACCAAAATTGCTTAACAATTGGTAAAAAGCGGCGCTTCCCAAATGATCGGAAGCGTAAGCGGCTCCCGCGTTACATGAGTTAATTATTATTTCCCTTACGGTTACCCTGCCGTGAGAACCAAGGCAGTTAATTGTGCTTCCCCGGCTTGTAACATAAACGCCGTTACACGTAAAAACGGAATCGCCTGAAATAGCCCCTGAATCCATAATAGCCGCAAGGGAAAAAACCTTGAATACAGAACCGGGTTCATAAGCCCAAATGACAGGACGGTTCATACGGCTGTTAACATCGGAATCGCGGATTTGGTTGGGATCAAAATTCGGCATCGAAACAGAACCAAGAATATCTCCCGAACGGGGATCCATTGCAAGAAGCATAACGGCCTCCGCTTCCGTTTGTTCCATTGCGTTTGACGCAATCTGTTCCAGAATATGCTGAACATAAGTGTCAATAGTTAATACAACCTGCGATCCCTTGCCGTCATTATCAACTCCGTCAAGAATATCGTTAAATGCAAATTCTATGCCTTCAAGCCCCTGGTTTCTGTCTCCGACAAAACCTATAACCTGGCTTGCCAGATTTTTTTCGGGGTACAATCTGCCTATAGCGGGCTGTACCATTACGCCCTTGATTTTTTTATCTTCAAGAACGGCGGAAAGCCGCTTTGCCGTTGCGTCGTCAATCTGCTTTTTCAGGTAAAGGAAATTAGCTTCAGAGGAGTTGATTTTATTGCGTATCTCCGAAGGAAGCATATCAAGAATTACGGACAGTTCATTTGACAAAATATCAATATCTATAATTGAAGGCCGCCATACGCTGACATCCGCAAACCTGATTTGAAGCGCAAGAAAACGTCCGTTTCTGTCCAGTATGGCTCCGCGTTCCTTCAATTCCGCGCGTTTGCGCGGGGCAGAGGGAAGTTCGCCCAGGAATATCATTCGGGCATAATGGATAAGAAGGTAAAACGCAAAAAGCCCCATTAAGGAAATTACCAGTATGTAACGCCGCTTAAAATTCATTTAATAACCCAAAACTTTCCCTATAATATTATCTACAGAAACATTTCCGTATGCGCGCGAATCGTATGACGCAAGATTGTTATCCCCTTCTGCAAAAAAACCTCCGCTGTCCGTCAGTGCCGTACAGCGTTTTACCGCTAATTCCCCCATAGGAGTATAGAAAATCACCACTTCTCCCGTTTTAGGCTGCGCCCAGCGCACTAAATATTTCTGCCGCCATGGCAGGCGTATTCCGTACGCCAATCTGCTGACTATAAGAACTGAGCCGCTGTTAATTGCAGGTTCCATGGAATGCCCTTGGGCTATAATAAAATCAAAAAAGAACAATTTCAGAACAATGGCGGTTGCTATTGCCAGAAAAACAGCTTTTGTTCCATTCGTTCTATTCATATATAATCCCAATCACTATTTTTGTCGATAAATCCAGTATGGCAGGAATAATTGAAAAACAACATATTGCAAAACGCGTACATTACAGATCATCTTCACAGCAAACAGCTTCTCAGCGGCAAAAACAGTCATCTTTCAAACCTACTTTAAAATCGGCAGGTATTAATGCGGGATTAAATGTAAGGTTTATGGAGCAATTTGATCAAAAACCTGTCCGTACAAGGAAGAAAAACCCGTTTTCAAGGTTTGCTTCATTTGCGCATTTTTTGAAAAACAACGCGGGACGCAGGGAAGAACACGAAAAAAGACATAACAAAGCGATCCGCACCGCAGGATTCAGCTTTCCCGTCCCGTCAATTTCCACTCTTGCAGTCGCCGCCGGAACTATTGTAATAGCCATGGCTGCCTTTAACTGGGAAAATATTAATATTAAAATACCGGAAAAATATATTTATCAGCCTGATACGGAAACAGATGCCGAACAGCGTACAATGCAATACGCCGCAACAGGAATAACCGGCATTTTACCGGTACAAACTGTAGTAATTGAAACAAAAACCCCGGTTACGGAAAACGCAGCGGCCAAGCCGGAATCGCTCGGTCATAACGACCTTATCATTTTTGAATGGCAGCAGTACAAGGTAAAAAGGGGAGATTCCGTATCTTCAATAGCCAAAAAATTCAACGTTTCCATGGGCGCGATAATCGCTTCCAATGAAATTCGCAACGCAAGAACACTGCAGGAAGGTGCGGTGCTTAAGATACCGAATATTGACGGAATACCCTACCAAATTAAAAAAGGCGACAGCCTTACAAAAATCTCCTCGTCTTTCAATGTGCCCTTGGAAGTTATTCTGGATGTCAATGACATAAAAAGCGACAATATAAAGACAGGGGAAACAATTTTTATACCGGGCGCAAGGATGAACGATATTGACCTCAAGCTGAGCCTTGGAGAATTGTTTATCTATCCGCTTCAAAACAAATTTATTACAAGCCATTACGGAATGCGCAAAGACCCCATAAGCGGAGCTTTGAACTTCCACACAGGCATTGACCTCCGCGCAAATACCGGAACGACAGTTGTCGCGGCTATGGACGGCGTAGTTTCCGTAGTAGCTGAAAACTGGCTTTACGGAAAACATATCATAATAACCCATGACAACGGGTATAAAACACTTTACGGCCATCTTAATTCCTACTCCGTTAAACAGGGAGACAAGGTTATAAGCGGGAAAAAAATAGGCGAATCCGGAAATACAGGTTACAGCACGGGGCCGCATCTGCATTTCAGCATTTATGACAGAAATAATAAACTGGTAAACCCCCTTGAGTTATTAAGGTAAATTTTTAAAAACGGGATGTCTTATGCAAAAACTGGTATTGGTACTTTTAGCGTTTCTTGCGGTATTTATATTAATTCGCAGCCTTGGAGATATTTCAACTGATGTTTCCGCTTCCGTTAAAAAAGAAGCAGTAAAAGAAGTATCAACAGAAATACCTGTGGAAATAATCCGCTAAAATGTACTACAATTGATATATGACGATAAACGGGAAGACGGCGGCTGCGACTGATGTCTACACTTTCAGCAATGTTGTAGATGAAGCGTGCGACAAGCTGCTGGACAAGCAGATCAAGAACTCAATCAGGCGGATAACGGAAATGGAAGAACGCCTTGCCATTATGGAGAGGGAGCTTGATGATTTTCTCGGAAAATCAGATTCCTGCAGGAATAAAATTTCCTAAAAACGGGGAATTGCGATGAAAAGCCGGCAATATCTGAGAAAAATTCTTTTTTTATCGTCAATTTATTCTTTTTTTACGGTTTTCCCTCTTTTTGGTATCAATTTTTCGGATTTAAACCTGTCAAATGACGATAAACTGTTATTTAAAGCCCATTCTGAAACTCAGAACGCCCTGTTTGTTTCCACCCTTACTGATATGTCCATACAGCAGCTCACTTTTTTACCGGAAAAGCTGCAATTGGTTGATAACGGCAGGATAATTTTAGCGGTGAACCGTTTTGGAGCTGCCATTATACCTGTAACAGGCGGACTGCCGATAATGATTCCCAGATTTCCGTCTCTTGTAAACGGTAATGCGCAGGAAGGCAGAACACAGGAACTTGCCGCATCGGGAGACGGCAAGTGGATTGTTTATATTGAACCTGTAAGTCCCGCATACGGAAACCTGTTTTTGACGGAAGTTTCAAGCGGCTCAAATTGGCTTATCAGTGAAAATGTGGAGCTTTCCGCCGTTGATTTTCCGGTAAAATGGAGCCCCGATTCAAGGCTTTTTGTTTATTCAAAGGGCGGCAGGCTTTTTTATTTTCCCATAATCAGCGATATTTCCGTATTTGTAAATGAACGTTTCAGATTGATAGGACAGGGCGGCATTAATTCGGTTCTTTGGGGACAGCGCGATGAGTTTTACTATTTTACCGGAAACACATTGTACCGTATCAGAAACCCGGAACTTTTTACCCATACAATTTACGGAGAGTTTCTTTCCGTTGGGAATGTATATGCCGTGCTTCCTGTTGAATTTGATTTCCTCTTTGACCGTTACTGGATTGCGCCTGATTCCGGTTCAATACTTGTTAACAAGGGAGGGAGAGGTTTTTTTACATTCCTGTTAGGTGAAAATAAAGACAGCTATTCTCCCCTTCCCTATCTGCCTATGCCTTTCGGAGCGGGAAATTTCAATGTGCTTTGGTCTAATGACGGGCAGCTTGTTATTACCGCCTCGGTAAAAAACGGAATTTCAATCTGGCGGCTTGAAATTAAGGATAACCGCGCAAGAAACCTTACAGCTTCAAACGTTCCCCTGTCTTCAAACGGAGCTCTGTCTCCTGACGGATCAAAGGCGGTTTTTTGGGGAGATAACGGTCTTGAACTTTGGGATTTTTCAAACTGGCGGCTTATCCAAAGAATAAGCCGGAGACCCGTTTTATCCTGCGCATGGATTAACAACGAGCGGTTGGTTTCGGGTAACGGCAGGTTTTTGGAAGAAGTTATCATTACAGGCGCAAACGCCTTAAGCAGGCAGATTTGCCTTTCAAATGCCGATGAATTCGGTTTTGAATACGGTTCGCGCCCGACAAGGATACTTGCGAGAATTGAAAACGAATGGTTTGCGACTGACGGTAAAAACCAATGGGTCCCCGTTACAACCCCTCAGTTAAGACAGGTGCTGGTTTCATCGGAACGTTACCGCGTCTATCTGGAACCCCAGCATTCCGGAAGTTTCAGCAATATTCCCATGGTGCGCAATGTTTATTTTTCCGGCACAACGCCCTTAATTCAGGATATTTCTCTTTTTAAAACCGATACCCCGGTAAACAGGTCGCAGATAGCGCTGTGCTTTGACCTTTATGACGACGATACAGGTCTGTTACAGATTCTGGCGGCATTGCGAAAATACGGCATAAAAGCGACATTTTTCCTGAACGGCGATTTTATACGCCGCAATCCGCAGGCGGCGGCGGCCATTGCCGAAGCCGGCCATGAAACCGCTTCGCTCTTTTTTGCGCCTATTGATTTTTCAAGTTCCAGATACAACATTACGCGGGAATTCATCACACAGGGACTTGCGCGTAACGAAGATGAATTTAACAATGCCGCGGGAAGGGAGCTCTCCCTGCTGTGGCATCCTCCTTTTTACCGTAATTCGGATTTTATAACGGCAGCCGCGGCTTCCGCAGGATACAGAACCGTAACAAGGACAATTGATCCCGGCGACTGGCTTTCCAAAGAAGACGCCGTAAGGTTTAACATAAGGCAGACTCCGGCTTCGCAAATGGTTGAACTTATCGTAGATAAAAAACAGGCAAACGCCGTTATTCCTATACGGCTTGGGCTTCTTCCCGGCGGCAGAGACGACTATCTTTTCCAGCGAACAGAAATCCTCCTTGACGCGTTGATACGTTCAGGCGCAATAATAGTTCCCGTGTCTGCAATAAAGTAACTTTTAAAATGCCGTCTTTTGAAATACTGCCGCAGGAAACCCGTAAAAATTTTTTTTCCGCCTGCTCTTTAATAAAGGAAATTTTCCCTATACCGGGACGTTTCCGCGGAGCCCTGCCTTCACAGATAGCGGAACTATCAAGACTGCTTACAAACAACATGGGGGAAAGGCCTCTTTCCTACCTGGGACGGCCTAATTTTCTTTCCGCTTATATACATTATTTTCTTCCATGGAATATTTACCGTCTTTGCCTTTTGCTGCACAGTATAGACTTAAACCTTTCTTCCGGTGATTCTGTTACAGACCTTGGAAGCGGGCCTCTTACATTTGCGTCTGCGCTTTGGATCGCGCGGGCGGATTTACGAAACGTTCCGCTTGAAATTAACTGTATAGACCGCTGCGCTCCCGCTCTTGAAGCGGGAAACAAATTTTTTAACGCTTTATGCGCGTCAGCGAATACGTGGAAAATTAACCTTATACGCGATGATATTGACATAAGGCGCGTTACACGCAAAGGAAATAAATCCTCTCTTGTCTGCGCCGTAAATTTATTCAATGAAATATACGGGATTTTGCCTCATTCCGACACAAAGGCTCTTAAACATATTGCAGATAATGCCGCGCAATTAATGTCCAACATGGCGTTAAAAGACGGGTCTGTTTTAACGGTAGAGCCCGGAGTCCCCCGGTCAGGGCAGTTTATTTCATTACTGCGGTCTTCTTTTTTTGAAACGGGCAGGCAGCCGCTGTCGCCGTGCACCCACGTATCAGACTGTCCTTTTTTCAACAATAAAAAACGATGGTGCCACTTTGCCTATGAGGCATCCGACGCGCCAAAAGAATTACAGCGGCTTTCAGCGGCGGCAGACCTTCCGAAAGAGCGGCTTGTCTTCAGCTATCTGCTTTCCGCAGCGGTAAAAAAGAACAATACAGAAAACAAATTGCGCGTAATATCCGACGCTTTCCCGCTTCCGCAAAACCGCTTTGGCCGTTACGGCTGCTGCCATAAAGGACTTGTTCTTTTGGCGGGAGAAAGAAAACAGGTGGAAAATATTTCCTGCGGAAGCCTTGTTCCGATGACATCTGAGTTTAAAGGGAAAGACGAAAAAAGCGGCGCGCTTATAATGGAGGTAATATGATTTCTGCGGTTTTTTCGAGCATGCATACCCATACGCTTTTCTGCGACGGGAATGACGATGTGGAAACAATGTGCCGCGCCGCATACGAAAAAAAAATGCGCGCAATCGGCTTCAGCGCGCATGCTCCAATAACAAAAAAAACCGGTTTTAAAAGCGACTGGAATTTAAGCGACGACCGCGTTGATCAATATGTGTCGGAAATATTAGATGCAAAACGGCGCTGGCGCGGGAAAATTCAGGTTTTTTTGGGGCTGGAAGTTGATTATATAAAGGGTTTAAGGTCAGCCATAGACAGCGATATAAAGGCGATTAATCCGGATTACCTGATCGGCAGCGTACATTTTATTATTCCCGCAAACGGAGCGCAGCCGTTCACGGTTGACGGCCCGCCGGAAGAATTTTTTAACGGGCTTAAAGAAGGTTTCGGCGGCGATGCGCAGGCGCTTATGAATTCCTACTATGACGCAACTGCGGAAATGATTGCCATCGGCGGTTTTGAAATTTTAGGGCATGCGGATCTTATTAAAAAGAATTGTTACGGGAAAAATTATTGGCCGCAGGAAAGCGAAACCTGCCGGCAGAGGGAAATTGCGCGCGCGGCAGCGGAAACCGGAATAACTGTAGAAGTAAATACCGGCGGCATTAACCGCGGAAAAATCAACGATGTTTATCCGTCAAATTCATTCCTGCGTTTTCTGCGCGAATATAATGTTCCTGTAACAATAACCGCAGACGCGCATTGCGCAGACGATATTAACGGAAATTATGATAAGGCCGTAAACGCGTTAATTTGCGCCGATATTAAGGAACACGTTATTTTCTTGGGAAAAGACAATAAAAAAGCAGTCTGGAAAAATGAAAAAATTCCGTATTAAGCACTCGACTAATATTTTTTTTTATATTATATTTAATTAAATTATTTCATGTTAAGGAGTTATCATGGCAAAGAAAAACCAAACACCCGGGTCAATTTTACTTGATTTATTCGACAAGTATAACCTCAACTGCAACAGGCTTTCAAGAGAAATCAAATGTAGCCAGACCGCATTAAGGCTTATCAGCCTTGACAGAAGCAGAATAACAATATCTATCGCTTTACGTCTTGCCAAATATTTCGGGACAAAACCTGAATTCTGGCTTTTAGCGCAGATGAATTACGATCTTGCAAAAGCCGCTAAAAACAAAACATTGGCAAAAACGTTAAAAAATATTCCCAAAGTGAGCAAGAAATAACAATAAAACCCGTCTTTTGGCGGGTTTTTATTTATCACCTTGACCGGTCTACGCCGTTTCTCAGGCAGTGTTTTTCAATTACACAGCGTGAACAAAACGGACTGACAGGACGGCAGAGTTTCTGCCCGTACAGAACAAGGAGGTAATTGATTCTTTTCCAGTATTTTTTGGGCAGAATATCACGCAAAATCATTTCGGTCTCTTCAGGTGTTTTGCTTGAAAGCCAGCCGCATCGGTTTGATATTCTATGGACATGAATATCCACGCAAATAGCGTCAAGGTCAAAAGCTTCGTTTAACACAAGATTGGCTGTCTTCCTTCCGACGCCGGGAAGGGCAAGCAATTCTTCCATTAAAGCCGGCACTTTTCCGCCGTATTGTTCAAGCAGAATACAAGCAATTTTCTTTAAAGAAGCCGCTTTATTCCGGTAAAATCCCGCGGGGTATATCAGTTTCGCTATTTCTTCTTCTTTTATTCCGCTTAATTCCGCAGGGTTACGCGCTCTTTCAAGCAGACGTTCTGACGCGGAAAGAGTAACTTCATCCTTTGTTCTAAGGCTTATGACAGTAGAAACCAGCACCGCCCATGGGTCGCGGCGGTAATGTTCCGCCACAGTATTTACGGAAGGGTCGGCTTCATTTGATTCTGACAGCCGCGCGCGCCATTTTTCCAGCGTTGAAAAAACAGCTCCCCATTTCGGACTCATGGTTTTTCCAGCAGACACTGAGCCAGAACTTCAACAGCCTTTCCCCTGCCGACAGGTCCAAGACCTTCGGCGGTTTTACCCTTTAAAAAAACACTTTCAACGGGAACTTCCAGCGCCCTTGCGAGCGAATTGCGTATAACGTCACGGTAGGGAAGCACTTTGGGAGCTTCGCAGATTATTACGCAGTCAATATTTACAACCTTCCAGCCGGCTTTTTTTACAATTGAAAACGCCATGTCCAAAAGCTGCATTGAATCCGCGTCTTTCCATGAAGCATCCGAAGGCGGGAACAATTCGCCGATATCCGCAATTCCGCACGCCCCGAGAATTGAGTCGCAAACCGCATGCGCAAGGACATCGCCGTCCGAATGGCCGAGTTCGCCGCGCCGGGACGGAATTTCCACGCCCGCAAGAATAAAACGGCGCTTTCTTTTAAGGCGGTGTATATCGTATCCAAGCCCCGAACGAATCATTTATTTAAAATGCCATTGCCACGCCGGGAAGAGGACGGTAAGCCTTAAAAGAAAAATATTTAAACGGATGAATGTCCAGCGCGTTCGGATACCACCCTTCCAATTCGCCTGTATCTACTATATTTAAAGCGGGGTGATAAAAAATCGGCAGTACTACTCCCCTGTCAAGCAAAAGTTTCTCCGCCTGGGCAAGGGTGGCCATGCGCGTATTTCCTTCTTCCGTCATGGATTTTTCGATTAACGCTTCGTATTCCGAGTCGTAAAAACAGGCGTCGTTTAAGTTTGAATCGCGTCTCCACATCTGAAGGAATGTATAAGGGTCGGCAAAATCGCCTATCCATGTTGAAGAGCCTATGATGTAGCCGCTTTCTTTCATGGATTGAAAATATCTGTCATACGGAATTACCTCGACACGTACATTGAATCCAAGCGCTTCCTTCCATGCTACAGCCATTAGTCCGCCTATTCTGGCCGCATCCTGAGAAGGCGTCAGGCGAATAACCAGTTCCGGAAGCTTCGATCCGTCAGAGAAACCCGCTTCGTTCATAAGTTTATGCGCTTCCTCGTAATCGGTTTCGGATATGCCCTTCACTTCAGGATAACCCGCGACAGGAAATATCAATGTATCGGCGGGCAGATAATAACCCGCGCGAATTTCATCCCACGGCAAAACAAGAGCCATCGCGCGGCGTATTCTGTAATCGTTCCACGGTTCAACTTCACTGCGGATATAATAATAGTGAGTTGCAAACATAACATTTAACTGAATACCTGAACGGTCGGTTAAAGCTTCAACATCCACGTCTCCTGCAATCCAGCGCGCTTCGCCTGAATTCCATAAGTACGAAGCGTCATCTGCCGTTTCGGTAAATTTAACAGTGATTTTATTCAGGGCAACGCGGCTTCTATCCCAGTACTGATTGTTCTTCACCATAACGATTTTTTCTTCATCCATAGACTCAATGCGGAACGGTCCGTTGGAAACAGGAGGCGTCCAGTCTTTTTGGTTTTTTAAAGGCGACCATTGAGTTCTTTTTACCATGTCAGGGTGAATTGGACTGAACGAATGATGACAAAGCATTGCGGGAAAAAATGAAGCGGGAGAATTTAATTTTACAACCAATGTCCTTGAATTAGGAGCGTGAATACCCACTTTATCAGGATCTTTTTCTACGCCGTTTCTGTAATCATGCGCTCCTTCTATAACATCAAATAAACCGGAATAAGGAGAACCGCGCGAAGGTTCAAGAAGCGTAAGCCATGCGGTACGGAAATCTTCCGCTCTTACAGGATCGCCGTTCCAGTAACGCGCATTTTGCTTTAATGTAAAAGTCCATTGCATTTTATCGGCGGAAAGTTCCCACCTGTCAACCACAGCCGGAACAGGCTCCAGAGTAAGCGGATGATAGGAAAAAAGACCTTCGTATATTCCGGTGAAAATTTGGGCTTCGCTTGCAAAATATGATTTACGGAAATCCAGTTCTATATCCTGCCTGGAAAATACAACGGTAAGCTCGTCCCGATCTATAATCTGCGGACGCACCTCCGCCTGAATTTGACGCGCAAATTCATAACCTTGCACATTATTTTCTTTATTTTTAACAACCGCCGTTTCCTGTTCTTGCGCAGGCGAACTCCGGCATCCGGCGATTAACAATACGCAAAATACGGGAAAAATCAGCTTTTTTAAGCTTAACATATATCACTAAGTATAATACAGGAATTTGCCAATTACAATAGCCGCAATCCGCGTCATTAACCCGATTTTTCGTCTTTTTCTTTCCTTCCGATGGAAATTTCATAATGAGGCGCCGTCATATCCAAGCCGGCTTCCTTAAAACCATTTTGAATATTTTCGTAAAGCCCTGCATAAATACCGGGAACCTTGTCTACTTCCTTCGTGTAACAGTTAATCTGATAACACGCGTAAAAATCGTCCAGCTTTGTCTGAAGCACAAACGGTTTGGGCTTTTCTAAAACATGCTCCGTAGCAAGAGCGGCTTCAATCAATATTTCATGAACTTTCTGCCATGGCGTTGAATAGCCGAACGTAACTTCGGTATTTAAAATTAATCCGTCTTCATCTTCATCGGAAGACGTATTGTAATTAATAATGCTCGATCCAAGTATAAGAAGATTTGGGAACGTAACATATTCATTTTTATGCGTTTTAAGACGCACCACCATAAGGGTTTTTTCCACAACAAAACCTGTTATGTCCTTTATCTGAACACGGTCGCCTATTTTAAACGGACGCATATATGTAATAACAAGCCCCGCCACAAGGTTGCCGATTGCGCTTGACGAACCAAGTGAAAAAATTATACCTATAAAAACAGATACGCCCTGAAAAGCTTTTGTATTTGAACCGGGAAGGTACGGATATACGACAGCAACGGTAAACGCCCAAAGAAGCACCTGTAAAATTTTATAGGTAGGCGCCGCCCAATCCGCATAAAAACCGTGAATTACCAGTTTGCTTCTTTCTATCTGAACGGAAAAAAATTTTAACCCGCGCAAAACGTAACGGGTAATAAAAATAATAATAATAATTGTTATTAAGTTAGGAATATATTTAACTATTCCAAAAGCAATATTTTTTACAGGCGTTAAAAAATGCTTTAATATAGTCGACGCAAGCTCCCTTGTTGAAGGGAAAAAACTGAAAACCGCCGGAATTGTAAGAAAAAGCAGGACGACAGTTATAAAATATTTTAACAACCGCAAAAAAGCGTTAATTACGGAAATAATCTGCTTTGTTGTAAGAAGCTTCAGTTTTTTTATTACAAGAGGTTTTATTTTTTCTCCGCTTGCGACGTCAATTTTTTTTGTCAACAGATCGAATAAAAACCATATAAGCCAAATTATCGCTATAATAAACGCAATAATTATTATAACGCTTGCAATTTTTTGAATAAATTGTTTATCTGCCTCAGGCGCAGTCGTAACGGATTCAGTATTTCCCGCTTTCGCATTGCTTTCTTTGGAATTTTCTTCCGCGCCGGCTTCTTTTATATATTCATCATTGATTTCATCCGAAAGATCAACGCCGGCCGCTGCCGCAGAGCTTCCGCCCGCAGAGGGCTCTATTGTTACAGATTCTGAGGGAGATTCCTGCGCCACAGAAATTATAGAAGACAGAAATAAAAATATAATTAAAAATAAAACAACAGCCTTTCTCATAACTTATTCCCTCAATAAACCTGTTTCTCAGCTTAAAACCGGCTTTAACGCCTACTTTGCAGACTTTAACTGCATCTTTAGTATTATACCTGTATAAATTATATTTGTCAGCGTGACAATTTCTTCTTTCTGCTGTATAATACTTTTCATGAATGCAGAGTTTTATTCTCTCGGCGCAGCTGAAGAAGTTACAGGTTCCAAACATGTGCTTGAGATAGACGGCAAAAGTTATTTAATAGACTGCGGCGCTTTTCAGGGATCAAGAGCGGAAGCGGAACGAAAAAACCGTAACTTGGGCATCACCGCAGACCGTATCGAAAGCGTTATTCTTACGCACGGCCACCTTGACCACTGCGGTCTTTTACCGCTGCTTGTAAAACAGGGTTACAGGAATAATATTTACGCAACGCCCGCCTCAAGGGATATCGCAAGCCTTATTATGATGGACTCCGCGAATATTCAGGCGCGAGACGCGGTATATTTAAAGTCGCTGGCTCAAAAGAAAGGGGAAAAGTTTGACTGGACGCCGCTATACACCGAACATGACGCAATCGCGGCGGTAGAACAGACAATTGGTGTTTCGTATAACAGACCCATGTTTATAGGAGACGGCATAAGCCTTGAATTCTACGATGCGGGGCATATTCTCGGCTCTGCGATAGCCGCCATAAAAATTAAGAAAGGCGGCGGAGAATTAAATATCCTTGCGACAGGGGACCTTGGCCGCAAGGGTAAGCCCATTATCCGAAACCCTGCTATTCCCGAAGCTGCGCCTGATTACATTATTCTTGAAAGCACCTACGGCGACCGTATGCATGACTCCGCCGATGACGCTATAAAAAAACTCGCCGATATGGCGCAGCGCACCGTTAAAAACAAGGGAAAGATTCTTATCCCCTCATTTGCAATTGAACGCACACAGGAGCTTGTTTACTATTTCCATCTGCTTGTCGATGACGGCATAATTCCGGAAATACCGATCTTTGTGGACTCGCCGATGGCAACTAACGCAACTACTATTTTTCAGGTACACCCCGAATGTTACGGTGAAGAAATTAAGCAGGCGTTTATCAAACACCATAAAAACCCGTTCGGCTTTAACAGCCTTCATTTTACAACCAGCGTCCAGGAATCTAAGGCATTAAATGACCATGAAGGGCCGCTGATTATTATCTCGGCGGACGGAATGTGCGAAGCGGGACGCATTCAGCACCACCTTATTCACAATATACAGGACCCCAACACCGCTATCATGACTGTAGGCTACATGGCTGAAAACACTCTGGGGCGGCGCATACGCAACCGTGAAAGCGAAGTGAAAATTCACGGCGAATGGTTTAAACTGAAAGCGCAGGTGGAAGAAATTAACGCGTTCAGCGCCCACGCCGATTATAAAGAAATGCTGGAATGGCTTAATGAGGTTGATACTTCGCGCTTAAAAGGAATATTTCTTGTACACGGCGAAAGAAAATCGCAGGCTTTCCTGAAAAAATATCTTGAAGAAAACGGATTCCCGAATGTTGAAATTGTTAAATACGGGAAAACATACGAATTAAGTTGAATAACAATTTTACATCATCATCGGAAGTTTTTTCGTGGCTGTCGCGATTCATCAATCTTGAGAGGGGACAAAAGCCTAAAAGCTTCCGCATTGACAGAATGGAAGCGTTGATGGAACTGTCAGGCCATCCTGAACGCTGTGCGCCTTCAATCCATATTGCCGGTTCCAAGGGCAAGGGCTCGGTTACAGGAATGTCAGCCGCAATTCTGGAAGCCGCAGGTTTCAGCGCCGCCCGCTATATGTCGCCTCATATTAACGATATACACGAGCGGATCTGCCTTGGCAATTCATACTTTGACGAAAGAATTTACTGCGCCGCGGGCAATGAACTGCGGGAAATTACCGAAACGCGCATTCCGGCATCGGCAAATCCGCTTTTTGACGAAACAACCGCAGACGGATGCGAGCCGACATATTTTGAATTACTGACGCTTTTTTTCTTCCTGTGCGCAAGGCGCGGAAAATGCGGCGCAATGGTTGTGGAAACGGGCATGGGCGGGCGGCTTGATTCGACCAATGTACTTGATCCGCTTGTCAGCGTAATAACCATAATCGAACTGGAACACACCGCTTTTCTGGGAAATACAATAGCGGAAGTGGCAGGAGAAAAAGCGGGAATTATAAAGCGCGGCAAACCGCTTATTCTTGCAAAACAAAAAGACGAAGCGTTGGAAATTTTCCGGAGTAATGCAAAAGAAAAAGAAAGTCCGTTACTTTATTTTCCGGAAATTGCCGAAATTTCCGGTTTAAAAATTCACCACACCGGCACGGATTTTACTCTTACTTTTAATTCCCTGCGCGGTAACCCGCTCTTCCCCGCTCCGCTTTCGCTCTCTGTTCCAATACCCGGAAAAGTTCAGGCGGAAAATGCCTCTCTCGCCATTGCCGCCGTAAAAACCGCATTCCCTGAAATCAACGAAGACGCAGTTATACAAGGGCTTAAAAATTTTTACATCCCCGCGCGTTTTGAAAAAATCGCACAAACGCCGCCTTTTATCATAGACGGAGCCCACACTCCGGAAAGCCTCGCGCTGTGTATAGAAACTTTTTGTTCTCTTTACGGCGAAGGCGGCGTCCTCATCTTCGGCTGCGCCGCCGACAAAGACGCGGCGGCAATGGCCAAAATAGCGGGCGCTCATTTTACGAAAATATTTATCACTACACCGGGTACTTTTAAAATAAGCAATCCGCCCCTTGTTTACGAAGCCTTTACCGCGTACGCACAGCCGGATAAAGTACTGTTGATAAAAGATACGCAGAAAGCTGTAAAAGAAGCGGTGGATTTCGCCCGCAGTAAAAATATCCCCGTTCTAGGAACAGGATCGTTCTATCTGGTGTCGGAAATCAGGAAACTTGTTTAAGTCTATTGAGTCTTAATTTTCCATTGATTCTCAACCCGCTCAAATTGACAGGCCGTAACGGTCATAAGGCGTCCGTCATCTGCGTTTAATTTAACCTGTCCTGTAACGGGATTAACTTCTGTAACTCTCCAGAATTCATTGTTATGGCTGACGCGCGCCCCTTCCTGCGGAAGAGCACGCTGCTGTTCGCAGTAAAAACCATATTCATAAAAAAGACAGCATAAAAGCCTGCCGCACGGACCTGAAATTTTTACAGAATTAAGGGAAAGCTTCTGGTCTTTTGCCATTTTAATTGAAACCGGCTTTAACCTGTCCGATACGCAATGGCAGCAATAACCGCGTCCGCAGACTCCAAGCCCGCCGATAACTCTGGCTTCATCGCGCACTCCGATTTGACGAAGCTCAATGCGCATTTTAAAAACACTCACAAGGTCTTTAACAAGTTCGCGGAAATCCACCCTGTTATCGGCGGTAAAGAAAAATAAAATTTTAGGCTCTTCCAGAAGATAATGAACAAGTACAAGCTTCATTTCAAGTTTATGGTTTTCAATTTTTTTTCTGCAGATATTAAAAGCGCTTTTTTCCAGTTTGCTGTTGTTACGCGATTTTTCCAAATCTTCGGAAGTCGCGGCGCGTACAATCCACGCGAGTTCCGAAACCTGCGGAAGTTTTCCGCTTACAGAGCTTATTACCTGCGCAAGATCGCGCCCGTAACGCGTCGGCACAATAACCATAGTATCGGGAGCAAGATTATCCTCCGTGCAGACAGCAAGAAAAGTTTCATGCGAATATAAAAGACGCAATCTGTAAATCGGAGTATCAGGAGCGATAGATTCAATTCCGGCGTCGGAACCTGTAATAACATTGCGTTCCTTAGGCTCATCGTCAAAAGCGGAAATTTCATCGTCTTCTATATCTTCGTAATCAGCAAAATCACTCATTTTATCGCTCACAATAACAAGTCTATCAAAAGGCCGCGAATTTCCTCAAGACGGGAAATAAGTTCCATTTGCCGCACCTGGCTTGAAAGAAGCATGGCCGCCAAATTTTCCAGCTTTCTGTCAATGACCTGAATCTTGGTATACCCCTTAACTTTGTCGGCTTCCGGAGTATTGCGCCGTCCTTTAAAAGAGGGCTTTAATTTATTTGGAAGTCCTTCTTCATATTCCAGTGAATAAGCGTTTTGCACCACATAATTAATAAAATTGCGCACTGCCTGTTTATAACGCATTATTTCTTCAGGCAGGGGACGGTTTTTTAAAACATCGCCTGTACTGCGAACTTCATCCATTAATAAATTTACAGTGTCCTCTGAAACCGGAAGGTCCTGCAAAGGACCAATTTCGTCCGCAGTTTTGCCCCAAATATTATCTAATACGCGTGAAAATTGCGTATTTTCCCGGCGTGTGCCTTTTAGTTTTTTATCATCAGCGCGTCCCGGCTTAACCTGTGAATAGGCGGCGGAATTCATGTAAAAAGAAGTGTCTGTATTTTCTATTTTAGCCATGTGTTTTTTGGAAAACGGGCAAGACTGATTTTATTCCCTGCGCATCGCGGTATTCGGACGTAGTCTTTAACCAACTGTCATCATTTGGACATACGGCGACTCTGCCATTGATAAAGCAGCCGTCGTCCGCTTGAATCCGGCGGGTTATAATATCGCCGATTACAACAGCAGTCGAAAGAATAACAAGGTTTCCGTCTGCAATAACATTACCGAATACAACCCCGCCGGCTGTAATGTTTGTGCCGGTTACATTACCCTTTATCCTCGCTTTTTCACCGATAACTATTCTGCCCTTTGCCCTGACATTCCCGCGAATACTGCCGTCTATGCGCGTAAAGCCGCCGGTTTCTATATCGCCTGTTAAATCGGTATTAGGACCTATTATTGTATTAATGGAAAAAGCGCTGCTATTGCCCTGAGCCATCAGAGATCAGCGCCCTTTGGTCATGGTGGAACGGATGGTAATGTATCTGTAAGGATCTACAACATCGGAACCAATATGAACTTCATAGTGGAGATGGGGTCCGGTAGAAATACCGGTATTTCCTATATAACCGATCACTTCGCCCTGCTGCACCCTCTGTCCGACATACACCCTGTAATTGCTCAGATGCGCGTAACGGGTATAATAGCCGTGCTTATGCCTGATTATTATATAATAACCGAAATCATAGGAATACTCAGCCGTTACAACCTGCCCATCCGCAGTCGCCACAACAGGGTCGCCGGCACGGTAGGTGGCAATATCAATCCCTTTATGAATATAGTACTGACCGCTTATGGGGTTTATATTATGCCCGAAGAACATGGTTATATTCCCTATGCCGTTCTTTACAGGCCAAATACTCGGAATTTCGGTAAGCATGGTACTTTGCGAATCCAGCAGAGAACCGATTTCTTTTATGGGTTCTACTGCCTGTGATATATATGCCGAAAGCCGCCTTATATCATCGACTTCCTGTAATTGACCTTCAGTCGTTTCCCTTATGCCAAGAAAAGAACTTAAATCGCCGGAAGCATCCTGAGACATGGTATTTTTGGAATTTATACCCAGCGCCGACAGAACATCGGAAAGAGCGCTTTCAAAATTACGCACTTCCCGGAAAAGCATTGTAGTTTCATCCCTTAACTGGTCAAGCGAAGCCTGAGTGTCTTTTTGCCTTCCGTCCTTGCTTGCCAATGTATATATGGAACTGCTATATGTCGTACCGTAAAGGAAAAACGCCCCGAAAATCCCAAAAACAACAAGAAAGAAACAGAAAGCAGAAATAACCGTAATATGGAGGTTGTATACCCTTTTCTCCGAATGAGGGACAAAAACTAATGTATATCTTCTTGTTAAAAATTTTCCTATTGATCTCAGAATACCGGCAACGATTCCGGCTGCAATTACAAATACATTTTTTATTTTTTGGACGATTTTATTCTCCAAACGTTTATATTCGTGTACTGAGGCCATTACTTCTCCCGCTTTTCTTATATGTTACTAAAAGAATAAATACCTGTCAACAAAAATCATTCAACTTTAGGAAAATTGACATAAATTTATAAATTCATATATTATTAACCTATTATATTATCGGCTTTGCCAATATATTTGGTAAGTCCCGCAAGGAGAAACTATGTCTGTTCATATAGCCGCAAAAAAAGGGGAAATTGCCGAAACCGTACTGCTTCCGGGGGACCCTCTGCGGGCAAAATTTGTCGCAGACAATTTCTTAAAAGATGTCACACAATACACAAGTATACGCAATATATTGGGTTTTACAGGAACTTATAAGGGAAAAAAACTTTCCGTACAGGGAACCGGAATGGGTATCCCTTCGATTTCTATATATGTTAACGAACTGTTCCGCGAATACGATGTAAAACGGGCGATTCGTATAGGCACAGCCGGTTCTATCAATGAAGACGTTAAAGTACGAGATCTGGTGCTTGCAATGTCCGCCTGCACCGATTCAAATGCAAATAATATCCGTTTCGGCTACAGAAACTACGCTCCTACCGCATCTTTTAGTCTGTTAAAAACAGCATGGGACATTGCGACGGAAAAAGGATGGCAGCCAAAAACCGGGTCTGTTGTTTCCTGCGATATGTTTTACGCCGAAAACCCCGAAGAATGGAAACTTTGGGCAAATTTCGGCTGCCTTGCCATTGAAATGGAATGCGCCGAGCTTTACACACTTGCCGCCAAGTACCGGCGCGAAGCTCTTGGCATTTTGACCGTTTCCGACAGTCTTATCACAAACGAGGCTACCAGCGCCGAAGAGCGGCAAAATACATTCACCCGTATGATGGAAGTCGCGCTGGAAACCGCAATAAGCTGAACAGATTGACCAAAGTCCGGGTAAACGGTACTCTCTTTTTATAAGCCCAGATGGTGGAATTGGTAGACACGCTGGTTTCAGGTACCAGTGCCGTTAAAAGCATGGAAGTTCGAGTCTTCTTCTGGGCAGCGAACAAAACGCGCCGCGAAGCGGCGTAGATCATTAATGCCGCATATATCTATTTGTCTACAAGTCCATTATAAAAATTACTAATTCTGCAATGTCTCTACCCTATCGCCAAAGGTAAAACTAAGGAATTTTATCTTTTTGTGATCCGGCGGAGGACTTATATCCCAATAAGAATATGGTATACCTTCTTGCAGAAGCCCGCGGTCCTCTATAAAAATTTTCCCTTCTTCCGAATATCCTTTAAGAGCTATACCTTTGGTAAAATTTTTAAAGGGGCGCTCGTTATCATTTCCTCCTGACGGAGTCTGTCTTTCGCTGTACCCTGTAATAGTGATCCGGTCATAATCTATTTCCAAAGAACCTGAATATCTACTGGGGTCATTGGAAACCCATGTACCCTGTAAGGCATTTTCAAATTTTTTGATGTCGCTTGTTCCGTTTATTACATCACAAACGGCGACAAAAAAAACGGTAATTATAATAGTAATAGCTGTAATTATTTTCATATCTTACTTTTATTATAAAACAATAAACAGTTTTATAATACCCATGACAGTTCAAAAATAAAGAATGGTATTTTCCAATATAGTTGTTCTGAAACTTCAGTTTCTAAACAACCTCCATATTAAAATGTATTTTTGCAAGGCTATAGTTTTACTTTAACATATATTAGTTTCGGATTAACCCGATATTCTGCCAGCTTTGGGTATTGCACTGTCTGAATTTATTATCACCGCATACAACGACAGCGCCATTTGCTTTTAAGCCCACAGTGTTAAACAGTCCGGCACGAACCGCAACATAATTCCGCCAGTTTTGGACATTGCATTGACCGAAATCATTGTTTCCGGTCACAACAACTGTTCCGTCAGCTTTCAAACCTACGGTATGTGCCATTCCGGCGGAAACCGCTACAATATCCTGCCAGTGCTGTGTTTCGCATTGTCCTTTATCCTTGTTTCCGGCAGTAATAACTGTACCGTTTGCTTTTACACCGACTGTATGAGCCAATCCTGCTGAGATATTAACAATATCCCGCCACTCCCGGGTTTCGCATTGACCATAATCATTATGCCCAACCGCGATAACCGTACCATCCCCTCTTAAACCGACAGTATGAATAAATCCGGCGGAAATTGCAGTAATATCCCTCCATTCCTGAGTATCGCATTGTCCGAAATCGTTATTTCCAACCGCATCAACAAATCCGCCTGTTTTTAAAATTACGAAATGACTGCCGCCAAGAGAAAAAGAAGTAATGTCTCTAGAGTTAATTTGCGTAGAACCAATAATATTACCTCCGGCAAAGATAAGCGAGCCGTCCGATTTTAAACCTGCGGTAAATTTGGAACCGGCGGAAACCGCAACAATATCACGCCACTGTTGGGTATTGCATTGACCGCTTTCATTAGACCCGGCGGCTATAACTTCACCGTCCGCTTTCAGTCCGACAACATGACTGCTTTCCGTACCATAACCAATTGAAATACACATTTGAAATTTGGCGATGCTTTTTCTTGATTCTTCCGGCGATTGCACTATTTTTCCGCAAAGCGCAAGAAACAATATATCCAGCATTTCGGAGCTTTTCGTGGAAGAAAGTCCGTATTCATCATCAAGACGTTTCAAAAGAAACTGCTTGCACTCCGTAAGGTCTTCTGCTTTGTTAATGTACTTGATACAGTCAGTATTAAGAACGGATAATAAAAAAGCATTTTCCTTTTTGTATTCATTCTTGGTATAGTCAAATAAAAACGGCTTCAATTTTTTAGGCTCAAGAAAAATCTCTTTCCCGTTTTCAATGGCTATTTTTCTGATAATATCGGAATACTCTGTTTGTATCATGTCAATACTTTAGTTAATTCCTTTATTCTGAAAATACCCGCAATAGAAATATCATCACGGCTGCCGAGCTCGGATATTTTCGGAAGAAAATCTTTTAATTCTGTTTCTGTTTTTACGGGAAAATGAGAAAACTTTTCGTACAGTTCTTTATTAAATTGGAGATATTTATCCGGCTCAAATGAATCCGCCATTCCGTCCGTAGCAACGGTTAATCCCATGATTTGTGAAAAACCATAACTCTCACGGAAGTTATTAATCGAGTCATTATCACATAATGAAGTTGTCCTGCCAAACGCCAATCGCTCATCTTCCTGTATGGGACAATAAATTTTATCTTCATTTTCCAGTACAATACATAAACCGTCGCCGATATGTATTACAAACCAAAGATAATCCGAAACAAGCCCAGCCAATAAAGTTGTGCCGTATATTACAGGATCGTCAGGCAGAATATTGTTATCATTGCAGGTTTCAGTTTCAGCTTCCGTCAACGGATTATTTTTTAAGTCTTCCGTAACAGCGTTACGCCATTTGTAAATGATATTCGCCTCAAGCTGCTTCAATCCAGACTGCATATCAATACTTTTTATGTCTTCGCTGGCGGCTTTAAGGTCAAAAAACGCCGTCCTTTTTTTTATTACAGAACCGTAAAAATCAGCTAATGACTGCAAGGCTATGTTAACCGCAAAATTTGACCCTCTGTCGCTTCTGAAATATTTATCACCGCCGTGACCGTCTGCGACACAGGCGATTCCTATTGAATTATTAAGACTCAAAACAGCATCAGCGGAATCCTGACAAGGAATATCCTTTTCAATATGGCTTACTCCCCGTGCTTTTAATGCAAATTTAATTAACGGCACTTAATCCCAGTCATCTTCTGCGGTTGAAACCTTGCTAAAATCCGGATCGCTTTGCTGTAAATCCTTCATTTGCTCTATCATCGTTTCCTGTTTGGATTCAATCTGCCCGTCCTGCATGGGCTGGCTTTTACTTCCAATCTGTACTGATTCAATAGTAACAAAACGTATCCATTTTAAAAGAGCTTCCGGCGTGTGTACGGTTGTTACAGCTTCAATGTTTCCGGTAAATTCTTTTAACACATCAATATTAGCGTCTTCTCCGATAGCCACAGCAACCTTAATGGCGTATTTATACCATTTGTTGTCCCGCAATTCGGATAACCCTTTTTTATAATCGTCCGTAGGCTCGCCGTCTGACATAAGAATAATAGCTGGGGCTACTGAGGCGGAAGGAGCCGCTAAAAATTTTTCTTTTGACATTTTGTCGGACAGTTCCTTACAAGCGGCTCCAAAATCAGTTTCACCGTCAGCGGAAAGATTGTTCCATTGAAATTGTTCAACAGTAACCGGGGAAGTATGCATCCACGAACAACCGCAGGAAAATTTCAAACAGGCTATTTTTAAATCGACATCGGAACCGCCAATCCCCTTTAATTCCGGTAAAACCTCACGAATAGCCGTGTTCACAGCGCCGATTTTTGTTCCCGTCATACTGCCGGAAGTATCAATTATAAAAAATAAAACCATCTGCCGCTTAACAATGCCTTCTACTTTGTCAAAAATACCCATTCATCACTCCTTTATTATTCCGGTTATTTCCTTAAACTGAATGGTTAAATTTAACGCAATAGGAATAACCGAATTGTTTTCAATATTTTTTCCTTCCCCGTTTTCAGGCGTCATGAACCACGAATCGCCTGAAAGATTTTTTATGCCCCATATAGAAGGATCATTCTTATTCATTACCACCTCTCCTGTGACGGCGCTGTAATCGTCATTGTAGGCTCTGGTGTGACACGCATATAATTTTACATTTGGGAATAACGGGATTAAATAATTACCCACCGCAAGATTGAGCGGATAACTGAAAGAATGTTTACAGGAACATTTTATTTTTTTGCCCGTCTTGTACTGATTAAGAAAAATATCATCCTTGCATGACGGACATTGCAGCAATTCACTGCGGAGACGGACAAGAACTTTTTGCCATTCATTTTCAGGCAGCCGTGCATTTGGATTTTTCATGCCTTCGGCAAAAGATTTAATGAAAGCCTCATGAAGAAAATCCGGGTATACCGGCCACAGCTTTATCGGATTGGGGTGTATTCCCTTTACCGGGCGGTTGGTGTCATTATCAGGATCAAAAATAAAAACAGGAGACGAACCGTACAACTCGATTTCCCGTTTCTCGGTTATACATACGCTTTTTACATATTGCTCGCCCATCAGCGGATCATGGCGGCAAAACAATTTAAAGAGAATAACTGCCAGGGAATGGCAGTCGGTTAAAGAATTGGGATAGGATTTGCCTGTTACAATTTCGGGGGCCATGTAACCGGGCTTGCCGCCGATATTGCCTGAGTTCTTTTTACCGTCAGGCGTAACATTATCATTATCACAGATCAACACGTCGCCTGTTTTTACATTGATAAAGAAATTGCCGTCATTAAGGTCCTGGTAACTTAACCCTTTCCGGTGAAGGGAACGAAAAGCGTTTACAATGTTTAAGGCGGAATTAATTACCATTTCGGTAGAAGGAAATTTGACATCGTTATTAAGAATATCCGAAAACTCCGAATACTCTTTTGTACGCAAATTCATCACATAACCGAAACTGCCCTGTTGTTCGTTGGTCAGGAACAAAGGCCAAAGGAATTTATTGTCAGGCGGGCCCGATGCGATATTTGTTTCAAGATTTTTCCTGAATGTTTCTTTATTTTTAAATTTACAGGTATACCATTTTAGGGCATAGGGTTTACCGTCAATTTTTACGGAATAAACAATCCCCTGTCCGCCTCGTCCGAGTTCCTTATCAATAACAGCAATTGAACCGCCGTGAAGATTTACTCTTTCGCCTGTCTTAAATTCGATCATAACCTGCCTTTACGAAAAAAAGCGTTATCTTTGCATTTTCTGCATATTCCGTACCATTTCCAATTGATTTCTGATATCAGGTTGATCCGGGTTAAGCCGCAGCGAAGTTTCCATGTCTTTAATTCCACGCTCATATTCATCTCTTATTATGTATATAACTCCCCGGCCTGAATAAGCGGCATAATCTTCCGGATTTAGCTGTATTGCACGGTTACAGTTTTCGAGCGCCTTGTCATATTCCCGTTTGGCAATATATGTACCGCCAAGAGCGGTATAAACAAACGCAAAATCAGGGTTCAATTTTAACGCCCGGTTAAAATCTTCGATTGCACGGTCAAGCGAGGCGCTGTCATTTTGCGTAACGCCTTTGCCGTTATACGCAGTGCCCCGGCCGTAATAAACCTCAGCGTCATTGGAATTCAACTTTATCGCCTGTGTGAAGTCCGCAATTGCCTGATCAAGGTTTCCTTTTTTAAGATTCTGATTGCCGTTTTCTTTGTATTCCTGCGCTTTATTTTGGTTCATGTTAAAAACTCCCTGTTTTGTGTTATCTGCTTTTTTTATGTCTTGCAATTTCGATATTCCTTTTTTTGCAACTGTAGTAAGTAAGTTTGAATTCCCGCCTTTTATTATTTCCGCTGCCGCATTTGTTACTTCGTTAACTTTGTTTGCCGTTTCTTCATTCAGAATTTTTCCTGTTGTACTTTTTATAAGGTCTGAGCCTGTGTCTATTATTTTATTTCGGATTTTCTTTTTCAGATACCGAATACAACAGGCTAACAAAACTACAATAACAACAACGACTATTACGGCAATCATCCAGCCATGCATAATGATTTTTCTCCAAAAAAATCTGACCACTATTTATTTTAGTGGTCAGTAAACAAGTTATAGTTCAGGATTTGGCCGAATCTTTTTTGTTACTTTATCTTCGTAACTTCTGCTTGTGTAATTAGAACAACTTTTCCAATTACTGCTTGACAAGCAATAATTTTCTTTCTGATTCCCTTCCTGAGTTGTACCCCATAAATTGCATTTTTTGTACTCCCTGTCCCAATACGGACAATCTACATCTGCCATGATTTTACTCCTTAAAATAAATTTTTATAGCCTGTAGGCTTTTTCTGTTCAACGAACAGTTGTTATTGCTACTTTTTAATGCCTTCCTGTTATACGATGTATGCCTGAAAAGTTTACTTGGGGGCCTGTCGGCTGAAAAAATACCGCACGGGGGCGGTATTTTTCCACCGACACCCCTCAAGTAATTTTTGGGGCATACATCTTCAAGCGTTCATGAAAGGCACAAAAACGTTACCATTGCTTAAATCGTTATTCCATAATCCTCCATACATGATTCTATATAACGTTTAACAGCACCAGAACTCTGCATAAACTCTTGTAACAACTCTATAGCTTGAGAATTTTTAGGATCTATTCGTAGCGCTTCTATCAAGTTGCTACTAACTACTTGACAAAGCTCATGCTCTATCATAGAATTAGAATAATTATTCTTGTTATTTA
>Ga0268262_10000999_pt1 | contig 36217 bp, 30 predicted proteins | sample TergutNc150P3_FD_190354 | JGI IMG/M metagenome (GOLD analysis project Ga0268262, IMG submission 190354) | Nasutitermes corniger P3 segment gut microbial community from laboratory colony in Florida, USA - Nc150 P3 (SPAdes) (version 2) | ecosystem: Host-associated > Arthropoda: Insects >...
CCGACGCGGCTAATTTTATCAATGAAATGGCGGACGGCTATGACACATTGGTAGGAGAACGCGGCGTCGGGATTTCAGGCGGACAGAGGCAGAGGATCGCCCTCGCTAGAGCGCTTGCCATAGAGCCCTCTGTTCTTGTATTAGACGACACCACATCGTCGGTGGACAGCGAGACTGAGCACTATATTCAGGAACAGCTTGAAAAACTTGAGTTCCCCTGCACAAAGATAATTATTGCGCAGAGGATATCGTCGTTTAGAAAGGCGGATTTAATTCTTGTCATGGATAAGGGAAAAATTATAGAAAGAGGAACTCACGAGGAATTGCTCGCGAGGGAAGGATTTTATCATCATATCTGGTCGCTTCAGTACAACGCGGGTATTTCCGCTTTGGAGGGAAAATGAGCTTCTTCAGTAAAAAGCGAGAACAAAAAACCTCCAAAGAGAAGAACCGCTACGACATGGACGAATACCTTGACGAAAAGGTAAGTCTTTTTAACGTAAAACGAGTTCTAGGCTATCTTATAAAAGCAAAAGGTCCGTTAAGGCTTTCGCTGATTTTCAGTATCCTCGCCTCAATTTCCAGTCTTGTAGGACCGCTGTTTATAAAAACCGCGCTGGACGAAGCCGTCCCAAACAAAGATATGCGCCAGCTGCTCCTAATGGGCGTATACCTTACTGCGTCCATTGTTGTAAGCGTCGCGTTAGGCGCGGTGCGCAACATACTTGTCGCCAAGGCGGGAGCGGGCATTATCCACGATATAAGACAGGATTTGTTTGCGCACCTGCAAAAATTATCTTTTAGTTTCTTTGACTCACGCCCGCACGGAAAAATATTTGTGCGCGTAGTTCCCTATGTAAACAGCGTATCCGACGCGCTTTCCAACGGAATTATCAACTTTGTAATAGAAGTGCTGAACATTTTCTTTATTATCTTTTTTATGTACAAGGTAGACCCGCATCTTGCGACAGTCACAGTCATCGGTCTTCCCCTCCTCGCCATTTTTATCTGGACGATAAAACCCGCCCAGCGCAGGGCATGGCAAGCCGTTTCAAACAAGGGGTCAAACATTAACGCCTATATTCAGGAATCCATAGACGGGGTAAGAGTAACGCAGGCTTTTGACAGACAGAATAAAAACCTCGATATAATGAACGATTTAGCGGATGAACGCAACGACGTATGGATGAAGGCGATTTATATCTCCAACACAGTGTGGTTTTCCACAGAATCTATAAGCCAGTTGGTATGGTCGTTTGTATACATCATGGGCGTTTTCTGGATGAATCCGATGGCAAGTTTTGGAATGCTGCTCGTCATGGGAAACTACGCATGGCGTTTCTGGCAGCCGATTATCAACCTTGCCAACATTTACAACACGTTTATAACCGCAATGGCGTACCTTGACCGTATCTTCGACACAATAGCGGAACCTGTAACAATTAAAGACATTCCCAACGCCGTGGAATTTCCGTTTGTGCGCGGACACGTTCAGTTTAAAAACGTAAGTTTCAGCTATGACGGAGTCCGCAAAGTACTGAATAACGTAAGTTTTAACGGACATCCGGGGCAAAGCATAGCCATTGTAGGTCCTACGGGAGCCGGAAAAACAACCATCGTAAACCTACTGTCGCGTTTTTACAATATTGAGGAAGGACAGGTATTAATCGACGGGCAGGATATAATGAAGGTTACCATACATTCGTTAAGAAGCCAGATGGGAATAATGCTGCAGGACAGTTTTTTATTCACGGGAACAATCGCCGACAACATCCGTTACGGGAAACTTGACGCGACCGACGAAGAAATCCGCGCAGCCGCAAAACTTATTGGCGCTAACCACTTTATAGAAAAATTGCCCAACGGCTACGACACCCACATAACCGAGCGCGGAAGCGGCATCTCCGCGGGCGAAAGACAGCTTTTAGCTTTTACCCGCACCCTTATTTCCAATCCGCGAATACTCATTCTTGACGAAGCGACAAGCAGTATCGATACCGGTACGGAACAGCTTGTACAGCAGGGAATCCAGACATTGATGAAAGGACGCACCTCTTTCATCATCGCCCACAGACTTTCCACGATACGCAACTGCACCCAAATAATGTTCGTCAGCGACGGACAAATTGTAGAAAGCGGCACGCATGAAGAACTAATGGCTAAACGAGGAAGGTACTACGAGCTTTGTCTGGCGCAGTATCAGCAATAGTTCAAAGAATTTTTACCACGAACCACACGAACCAGCACGAACGACGACAAGATATCGGACTAAAAGTTCGTGTGGTTCGTGGTAGATCTCTTCTCAATCCTTACGAACAAACGACAGTCCGAATGGGACATGCGCTGCAAGTAACAAAAGGAACCCGAGTAAGGTTTGCTGGGAAAAGAACGCCCAGTAGGCTGTAGACGCGGCAACCGGCAGGAGAATCATACATAAAACCGCAAGAATGGAAATAAAAGGATTATAACTGTTTGTCATCCAAATAATTAAATAGGAAATACCGACGGCTATAGCTGTCCATAAAAGCGGAGTCATTACAAGTAAAATAGGATCGTTCATTGAACTCCAGCTTAGAGCGCGCAGAGCGCCTACGGGAATCAGCCAAAGCAATGTAAAATTGGCAAAATCGGCGTCGGAAAATCCGCCGAACATGTACATAATAAAATACGCAATAAACGGAAGAAGTACCGGCATGCTTACGATTTCAAAAAAACCAAAAAGCCAGCGGGAAAAACCAAATCCTCCCGGGCTGAAAATATAACCCAGGAGGAATTGAACTATCGCCGTAATACTGCCCAACAGTAAAGCCCAAACACTGCCGGAAGTGTTTCCCGCTCCAACCAATGAACGGCGAAAGAGAAAAAATAAAGGAACCCACAAAAGACAGAAAAAAGTCATCAGGCAAATTTCGCTATTGGAACAAAAGTATCCGTTTTAAGAGAAGCGCCGCCCACAAGAGCGCCGTCTATGTTTTCCATAGCCATTAACTGCGCGGCGTTATCCGGCTTTACGGAACCGCCGTACTGAATAAGAATCTTATCCGCGGCGTCTTGTCCGTACAAACGCGCTATTACTTTGCGTACAAAGGCATGTACCGCTTCCGCATCCTGCGGCGTGGCTGTCTTTCCCGTACCGATTGCCCAAACAGGCTCGTAAGCGATAACTACATTGGAAAGCTGTCCCGCGTCTACGCCCTCAAGTCCCTTAACGGTCTGTCTTTCGCAGACTTCTTCCACTTTGCCGGCTTCGCGTTCTTCCAAAAGCTCGCCGATACAAAGAATTACCTCAAAACCGTGCTTAAGCGCAAGTTTTACCTTTTTGTTGATAAGCGCGTCGTCTTCCTTGTACGTGTGCCGCCTTTCGCTGTGTCCCAAAATAATCGTCTGTACGCCCAGGTCTTTTAACTGCAATACCGATACTTCCCCGGTATGTGCGCCCTGCTCTTCGCTTGCGCAGTTCTGCGCCCCAAGACGGATATTTGTACCCTCGATAATGGCGGATACGGTCTCAAGGCTTGTAAACGTGGGGGCGATAAGATACTCGTGTTTTCCCCCCTTTAACTCCGTAACAAGAGCCTGCGCTAATTCGGCGGATTCGGCTCTTGTTTTGTGCATTTTCCAGTTTCCGGCGATATAATAAGGTCTACCCATTATTTTCTCCTTAAATTTAGTTATTATTGGATATTATACACAAAACGGGAAATTTGTACAAGATGGTAAAAAAGCCCTTTTTTCTTGACAAAATAAAATAAAAATAGTTAAATATTCATAATGATCTTAATTTACTTCAAAAATATGAATACTCATAAACAATGTCCCCCCCCCTCCCCCCACGTTTTATGCAGACATGTAACATACAGCGTACAATATTACGCCAACCGTTCAGAGTCATTTTTATAAATTTCTTTAAAAATATCCGGAAAAAGTAGGTTAAAAAGGAGAAAAAAATGAAAATTCGTATGAAGTTATTCGGCGGTTTTTCTATTATCGTCGCAATAGGAATATTACTTGGTATAGTCGGATATTACAGTAATATAAAATTAACGTCTTCATCTAAAGATATCCTGCGTCTATCAGAAGTAAGAATGAGTATAACATTTATTTTAAATGAGCACTTTTTCTGGAGAGAGGAACTGTCAGATACGGTATATACCGGAACGCCATTCACAGGTTCGCTAGATTCCAACGAATGTTCTTTCGGCAAATATCTGAACAGCGATGAAAAAAAGAAAATGACTGATCCGCAAGCCATTTCAATGCTCAATCAGCTTATTGAACCTCATCATACCGTTCATGCCAAAGCGGAAGAAATTATCAATCATATAAAAAGAGGGGAAAGAGACACAGCGGTAAAAAAACTCACAGAAGAACTTTTACCTGTATTAAAAGAATTTATCATAAATTGGGAAAAAATAGAAACCAGGTATGGTCTTTTGCTTAATGATATAATAATAGAAAATAACAGACTTGGCGAAATTTCCGAACGCATTATCGTAATTGTCCTCCTTATATCTATAATTGTAAGCGTTCTTTTAGCGTTAATTATTACGGCAAACATTACCAAACCAATTGTAAAGGTAGCCGACGCTCTTAACATTGTGGCGGAAGGCGATCTAACGCGAAGCGTAGATGTTAAATCAAAAGACGAAATAGGAGAACTTGCCGGTGACTTTAACTCTACAATGAGAAAAATCAAAAATCTTGTAAGTTCAATTAAATACAAAATTAACGGACTTAACCATACCAGTTTTGAACTGTCCGTCAATATGGGCAAAACATCCGCGGCAGTGGATCAAATTTTGTCGAATCTTGACAACATGAAGAACACTATGATCAAACAAGAAGACGGCGCGGAAGAAGCGGGCAAGGCGGTAGAAGTTATTAAAGAAAATATTGACAGTCTTAAAAAGATAATAGAAGAACAGACTGAAAGCGTAGACAGGTCGTCTTCCGCCATCGAGGAAATGACAGCTAACATTAATTCGGTAACCAGAACGCTGGTTGAAAACAGCAAAAACGTCGCTGTTTTAACCGAAGCGTCGGAAAACGGAAAAGCGGGTCTTCAAGCGGTAGCGCAGGAAATACGGGAAATAGCCCAGGATTCCGAAGGATTGCTGGAAATAAACTCGGTAATGAATAATATCGCAAGTCAGACAAACCTGCTTTCGATGAACGCCGCGATTGAGGCGGCGCACGCCGGAGAAGCGGGAAAAGGTTTTGCCGTTGTAGCCGATGAAATTCGCAAACTTGCAGAGTCGTCGAGTAAACAGTCAAAAACCACCGCGGCGATGCTCAAAAAAATAAAAGCTTCCATAGACAACATTACTAAATCATCCGACGAAGTGTTGGCGCGTTTTGGCGCTATAGACACAAGCGTTAAAACAGTTTCACAGCATGAACAAAATATCCTTAACGCAATGGAAGAACAGGAAACAGGCGGAAAACAAATACTGGAATCCATAAGCCGATTGCGGGACATAACGTCCTCGGTTAAGCAAGGGTCCGACGACATGGAACAATCGGGCGAAACATTGGTAAAAGAAACAGACGCATTCATAAAAATCAGTCAAGAAACGGTAGAAGGCATGAACGATATACTGACAGGCATTAACCAGATAAATGTTTCGGTGAGTCATGTCAACGAAATGAGCCTGGAAAACAACAAAAACTTTGAATCATTAAAAAATGAAACAGAAAAATTTAATGACACTTTTGGCAACGAAAAACAGAAAATCCTCATGGTTGATGACGACACTATACACCTTGATATGGTTAAAGAAGTATTGCATGATAAATATGATATAACAACCGTTATATCGGGTAAAGAAGCGCTTGGTCTGTTCTACCAGGGACTTGTTCCGCAATTAATATTATTAGATTTAATAATGCCGGATATGGACGGATGGAATACCTACGACAGAATAAAAGCGATAGGCGGCTTGCATGATACTCCGATAGCGATTTTCACAGTTTCTGACGATCCAAAAGACATAGAAAAGGCGCGCGAAATGGGAGCGGTCGATTACATCAAAAAACCCTACGATAAAGACGATCTGTTAAAAAGAATAGAGAAAATTCTGGCAAAATAATGTTATTTTGACAACTAATTTATCTCATAAATAAACTAAAATTTATTTTTTTATTCTATAATTTACAAATTTCTATTTTTTGTATAAAAGACGGTAAATCGCCCGGATATATCTCTTCATCTATATCATTTATAAAAAAATATGTTATATTAACATAAAGGAATATATAAATGAAAAAAAATAAAACACAGGAACGCCGGACTTCGATAAAGGGCAGGTTTATCGCTTTTTCCGCCGTTATGTTTTTAGTTATTTTTATCGGCGGAAGCGCGGCTTTCGCTTTTTCATTGTGGCAGATTCTTCATACCAACGCGGGGAATGAACTGTCGCAGGCAATGGAACTTGAACGGGCAAAACTTGAAACATCAGTTAACAGCGAAATCGCCATTGCTCTTAAAATGGCGACTTCTCCTGTAATACAGCGCCACTTTCTTAATCCCACTGACGGAGATTTGAAAAGAATCGCATTTGAAGAAATTAACGGTTACTGCCGGGCGTTCAAAAGCAACTCGGCTTTCTGGGCAAGCGACATTGATAAAGAATTTTACTTTGACGAAAATAATCATTATAGAGTTGACGCCGAAAATCCCGATAACTATTGGTACAAAATGACTCTTTACGAAACGGAAAAATATAATTTTAACATTAACTATAACCCGGAAATACAAAAGACCATGCTGTGGATTAACGCTCCTGTTTTTGACTCGCGGCATACGCCCATAGGTCTTGTGGGAACAGGCATCGATCTTACGGAATTTATAAATAACATATACAAAAATTATAAAGGCGGCGCGGACTTATACATCTTTAACGACTTAAATGAAATAACAGGCAGTAAGGACTTAAGTCTTGTTACAAATAAAACAACGATTGATAAAGCGCTTGGCGATACCGGCGTTGAAATTCTTAAAAGGATAAAATCAAGCGACAAATCCCAATTTTTCACCATACCTGAGGGCGTTGCAACCATAACTAACGTGCCGTCCCTTAACTGGCATATTGCCGCTATTCTTCCGCTTACCATTATTGACGCCCTGAACAACGGCATGACATTACTATTCCTTGTTATGATGGCGGCTATCGCTGTTATCTTAATAATTTCGTATATATTTATCAGTAATATGCTTAAACCCATGAAATACATGGTGAAAACATTGGACATGATAGCGACGGACTGGGACCTCACCCGCCGGCTCGAATTCAAACATCAGGATGAAGTCGGCACTGTAGGGGAATTCTTTAACAGTACTTTTGAAAAAATTAAAAACTTGATCGTCCTTATCAAGGAACAGTCCGAAAAACTTCATGGAATCAGCGATAAACTTACCGATCGCATGACAGAGACTGCTACGGCTGTTAATGAAATTACCGACAACATAAAAAATGTTAAAGATCGCGTCACAAATCAGAGCGCCAGCGTTACCGAAACAAACTCGACTATGGAACAAGTTATAACTAACATTAACAAGCTAAACGGTCATGTAGAAAAACAGAGCAACAATGTTTCTCAGGCGTCTTCCGCCATTGAAGAAATGGTAGCGAATATCAACTCTGTTACCACCACATTGATCAACAACGCCGCTAATGTTAAAAATCTTCAAGAAGCGTCGGAAGCGGGACGCAACGGACTGCAAGAAGTTTCAACCGACATTCAGGAAATAGCCCGCGAGTCCGAAGGCTTGCTGGAAATTAACTCGGTAATGCAGAATATCGCAAGCCAGACCAATCTGCTTTCGATGAACGCGGCGATAGAGGCGGCGCATGCCGGAGAATCAGGCAAGGGCTTTGCCGTAGTCGCCGATGAAATCCGAAAACTGGCTGAGAATTCCAGCAAACAGTCCAAGATAATCAGTTCTGTCTTAAAGAAGATAAAGGAATCGATAGACAAGATAACCAAGTCTACCGAAAACGTGCTTAACAGGTTTAAAACAATCGACTCCGCCGTAAATACAGTGTCCGAGCAAGAAGAAAATATCCGCAACGCGATGGAAGAACAGGGCGAGGGAAGCAAGCAAGTCCTTCAAAGCGCCGGCAGTTTGAATGAGCTTACACAACAGGTAAAGAACGGCAGTTCTGAAATGCTTGAGGGCAGTAAGGAAATTATAAATGAAAGCCAAAACCTTGAAAAAGCAACTCAAGAGATAACCAACGGCATGGACAAGATGACATTAGAAGCGGATAAAATCAACTTGGCGGTAGACCATGTAAATGAAATGTGCGAAAAAAACCGCGAAGGCATTAACGCGTTAATAGAAGAAGTATCGCGGTTTAAGGTAAGTTAATTAATAATTTTTAACCACTAACCACACGAACCAACGCGAACAACGACAAGATGTCGGATTAAAAGTTCGTGATGTTCGTGTGGTTCGTGGTAAAATTCTTCTACCCGCGGCAAACTTCAATGCCGGGGAGTTTTTTACCTTCAAGCAATTCCAACGAAGCGCCGCCGCCTGTTGAAACATGGCTCATTTTTGAAGCAAGACCGAATTTGTTCACAGCCGCGACTGAATCGCCGCCGCCGACTACGGTAATCGTTCCCTTGCCGGTAGCTTCCGCTACAAGTTTCGCGACTTCTTCGGTTCCTTTGGCAAAAGCGTCAAATTCAAAAACGCCTACAGGACCGTTCCACACGATTGTTTTTGCGACAGCAAGCACTTCTTTGTATTTTGCAAGCGTCTTTGGTCCTACGTCCAGCCCAAGCATATTGTCGGGAAGATCGAGACCGTCAACCGGAACGGGAGCGGAGGCTGCGTCAAAACTTGTCGCGGCAACGTGATCAAGCGGCAGGATAATCTGCACATTCGCGCTTTTTGCGGCGTCAAGAATTTTTTGCGCCGTATCAAGCTGATCGTCTTCAACAAGCGATTTGCCAATCTTGTGCCCCTGACTTTTCAGGAAGGTATACGCCATACCGCCGCCGATAACAAGAGCGGCGGAATTTTTAAGCAGGCTTTCCAGCACCGCTATTTTTGACGAAACTTTCGCGCCGCCGATAATCGCGACTAACGGTTTTTTGGGACTTGTAACAATCGGCTCAAGATAGTTAACTTCTTTTTCCATGAGGAAGCCGGCGACGGAAACAGGCACAAACTTCGCGATAGAAGCCGTTGAAGCGTGATCGCGGTGGGCGGTTCCGAACGCGTCGTTTACAAAAATTTCGCCGTAGGTGGCGAGCTCTTTCGCAAGCTTATCCAATTCCGCCGGTTCTTTGGCGGTTTCCTCTTTGTGGAAGCGGGTATTTTCCAGCATGATGACAGAGCCGTCTTTTTGGCTTTCGATAAAAGCTTTCTTGCCGTAGCAGCTGTCTTCGCCAGCGAAAATTACAGGCTTGCCGAGTTTCTTTTCAAGGTAGGCGGCGACAGGAGCCATACGGTGTTTGCCTTTGATGTACGTATCCTTGTCAAATGTTTTGCCGTCTTTCTCGGCTTTTTCCTGCGCCTTCTTCGCGTCCTTTGAAGGGTCTCCCAAGTGCGACATGAGCGTGAGGGATTTTACTCCCTGCTCCAGAATATATTGAATGGTAGGTAGCGCCGCCACAATGCGCGTATCGTCCTGCACTACCCCGTCTTTCATAGGAACGTTAAAGTCAACGCGCATGATTATGCGTTTGCCTTTTAAGTCTACGGATTTTACAGTTTTAATCATGATTGAACTCCTTATAAAAAGAAGTGGTTAGTTGTTAGTGATTAGTAAAAAATATCTGTCACCGGATACTTACTAACCACTATTCACTAACCACTAATCACTATTTCTTGCTGTCGATATATTTGAGCAGGTCTACAACTTTGTTTGAATAACCCCATTCGTTGTCGTACCATGATACGATTTTGAAGAAACGTTTTTCGCCCTTGAGGTTGTTCTGAAGTGTGGCAAGGCTGTCATAGATTGAGGTGTTGGTATTGTGAACGATGTCGGATGAAACGATTTCCTCGTTGCAATAAGCCAGAACGCCTTTCATGTAAGACTCTGCAGCTTTTTTCATGGCTGCGTCAATTTCCTCAATAGAGGTATCTTTTGTCGCGCGGAATGTCAGGTCTACTACCGAGCCTGTGGGTGTGGGAACGCGGAAGCTCATGCCGGTAAGTTTACCTTTGGTAGAAGGAAGCACTTCGCCTACGGCTTTTGCCGCGCCTGTGGTTGAAGGAATAATATTGATAGCCGCAGCGCGTCCGCCTCTCCAGTCTTTCTGGGAAACGCCGTCTACAGTTTTCTGAGTAGCGGTATAGGAGTGAATTGTGGTCATAAGACCTGTTTCAATCCCAAAGCCTTCTTTAAGAATTACATGAACCACCGGCGCAAGGCAGTTAGTGGTGCAACTTGCGTTGGAAAGCACATGATGCTTTGACGAATCGTATTCCTCATTGTTAACGCCCATGACGATAGTTTTAATCGGTTTGGAATCATCGCCCGATTTCCCCGGCGCGGAAATAATGACCTTTTTTGCCCCGGCGGCAATGTGCCCGTAAGCTTTTTCGTTTGTATAAATACCGGTGGATTCTACCACATAGTCGATCCCCAGATCTTTCCAGGGAAATTGATCCGGCGTCAGACCTTTACCGGACAGACATTTGATTTTGTGACCATTAACCACAAGAACATCATCGCCATCGGTGCCGATATCGGCTTTCATCTGCCCCTGAGTTGAGTCGTATTTTAACTGATAGGCAAAGTACTTTGCATCAGTGGAAAGATCAACCACCGCTACTACGTCAATTTTGTCTTTTCCCAGTAATCCCTGTCCTACCAGAGCCTGGAATACCAGACGTCCAATACGTCCAAAACCATTAATTGCAATTTTCATAACAAGTCCTCCTTAATTTGATTCAATTTTTTATACAGTATACTAAATTAAGAATTTTGTCAATATGAGTGGAAAACAAAGCAATTAGGCAATATGTGCAAATTTAACGAATTATTGTAAGAAATGACTAAATTGACGTTAGCAAAGGGAAATTAAAACAAAAGGTTTTAATATTAATACAGCCCTATCTGTTATTTCTCTCTATCAATCGTAGTAATCCCGCCGTGTCCCGGGTAAACAGAAATACTCCCGTCCAGTTCAAAAAGGCGGCGTAGGCTGGAAGCAAGGGCGCTTGAATCACCGCCGGGGAGATCTGTGCGTCCGTAACCGTCGGCGAATAATGTGTCGCCTGAGAAAAGAACTCCCGCTTCCTTGTCCCAAAAGGCGGCGCTTCCGGGAGTGTGTCCGGGAAGATGAAGAACGGTAAAGGGACCGATTGTACTGCCTTCTTCAAGAAGAATATCAGCCGAGGGCATCTCGCTCCAGCTCATGTCCAGCATTGACGTGTCGCCTATCGCAGCCATCATGCTTTCCTTGTGAACGTTCAATGATTCGGGACCAAGGTATTCGCTGTCCTGGCTGTGAATGGCGACTTTAAGTTTGCCGGGGAACGCCTTGACAAGATACGGCACAGCGCAGATATGGTCAAAATGTCCGTGAGTGAGTAAAATATATTTAGGTTTTAGCTGTGATTTCAGTAAAGCGGAAATAATTAAATCGGATTCGTCTCCGGGATCGATAATCGCGGCGGAGCCGTCGTTAAACGGGTAAATCCAGCAATTTGTAGCGATTTGACCCACTGTCAGTTTTATTATTTTTTCTTTGGACATGGAGGGATAATACCACGAGATTATCAATTTTTCTAGTCATCTTTTTGATTGTTATTTTCTGGTACGCTCTGGTTCCCATCACAGGCGGCTTTTTAAACCGCTACAAATGGAAAAGATTCAGAAACCGATTTAATATCCTGCGTTTAAGCCCCCTTTTGAACTACGGTCAATACCGCAAATTGGACGGCGAAGGCGGAATTTTTCGATTTTACGGGGGAATCGAATCAATAACGGACGGGCATACTCTTTGGGTAAAGAGCGGCGATCTGACTATTCCTGTTTCCATCGCTAAAACCAAATGCTTCCTTTTGCCTATACATGACGGAGAGGGATTCCCCGAAGCTCCGCAGGAAATTCGCTGGAACCGGGTTTCTACAATAACGGAAGGCGCGAAAGTATTTATCGCAGGTCTTATTAAAACACAGGACGACAGATTGAGTTTTGTCTCGACAAAAGAACAGCCTTTAATGGTTATTTTCTACGACTGCGAAGATACCGAACTTGCGGAATCAATTATCCGCGCGGCGAGAACGCGCAACGAGTATTGGAACAGCATTACTCCCGTATCGCTCGCGATAGGCGCTATTACATTGATTTATATCGCCGCAACTTACCTTGGTCGCCCCGCTTTCCGCTTAACCGTAATTTGCGCTTTATCCGCTGTTTTTATTCCAGCCCTTCCTGTTTTTCCGCCGGGGATTTTATTTACCTACTTTTACCGCAGACTTTCATGGGATTCAAGAAAATTAAGGGCTGATTATGATCTTGCCCTTTACGGACTTCTTCCCGATTCCGCGGACAAACCCGCCAATTCTTTCGCGTTACGCGCGTATACGCTGGAAATTTTCGCGTGGGGTTTAATGCTCGCGAGCGTTCTTGTCAATATTGGTTTTATCTTCCTGATTTTTTATCTTTTCCACATTATATCATTTTGAACTGTCGGCTTCGCTGTTTTTGGGTTTGGCGAAGTTAACCGTTAAAGTTCTGCCGCGGAATTTATGTCCTGTAAGCGTCGCTATAATTTCATCGGCTTTTGTGTCCCTTACCTGTACAAATGAATAATTGTCCAAAATGCGGATAACGCCGATATCTTCTCTTGCGGCGGAAGTTTTTGTCATAATGAGCGTAATAACTTCTCTTGGGAAAAGGCGGCGATTTTTACCGATGCTGATAAAAAGCATTTTTGATTCTTCTTCCGGCAGATTTATCTCAGGCGCGTCCGGAGTTTTTTCTCTCGGTCTTTGCCGGCTTTCAGTTATCCGCGAGCTGTCAGTACGAGAGTCCGTTCTCGCGTTCGGCGTTTCTCTTTTGTCATAGTACATAAAAAGCCACGCCGCCGCCCATGAACGCTTAAAAAACGAAATTTCTTTTTTATACAGTTTATAGTATTCATGCAGGAGGGAAATATCGGTATCGGAATTAAATTTTTCCTGAATTTCTTTTAGGTTGCGTTTCGCTTTTTCCTTGTCAAACGGCATCTCAACCTCCGCCGCCATTTATAGTCTGTATAGTGCCGTCAGAATTGTATTTTAACTCGGTAACTTTTAAACTGCGAAGCCATGTCGTGCCGCCTGAAGGAGCGCTGTCATGGTGGAAAAGATACCACTTGCCTTTGTACTCAACAATAGCGTGGTGGGTTGTCCAGCCGACTACGGGCGTCATTATAACTCCCTGATATGTAAATGGTCCGTAGGGATTATCGCCTATGGCATAGCATAAAAGGTGGGTATCGCCAGTTGAATATGAGAAGTAATATTTACCGTTGTATTTGTGCATCCACGAAGCTTCAAAAAAGCGTTTTTCCGTGTCGCCTTGGGTAAGCGGTTTTTTGTCTTTATCAAGAATGATAACGGGACGCGGATCTTGGGCAAACTGGAGCATATCCGCGCTTAATTTTGCCACTCTCGCGCAAATCGCCGGTTCGCCGTTTGCGGGGAATGTTCCTCCGCTTTCCAAAGCCCTGTTGTCCTTGTAACGTTGAAGCTGACCGCCCCAAATACCGCCGAAATATATGTAATATTCGCCTTCGTCCTCAAATACGCAAGGATCTATACTGTAACTGCCGCGAATCGGGTCGTTCTGGGGTTTAAATGGTCCTTCGGGGCGTTTCGCGACGGCGACACCGAGGCGGAAAATGTCATTTTTATCTTTTAATGAGAAATACAAGTAGTATTTGCCTTTTTTGCAAGCCACATCGCTGTCCCATAATTGCCTGCCTGCCCAGGGAATATCCTTAACATCTAAAATTACGCCGTGATCTGTCACCTTTCCGTTATCCGCGTCTTTCAAAGAAAAGGCATGATAATCTTTCATATCGAAGTGATCGCCGTTATCATTTTCGGCGAAGCCGCTTTCCCGGTCGTGGGAAGGATAAATAAACAATTTACCTTTAAAAACATGAACGGCAGGATCTGCCATATAGTCGTCAGGAAATAAATATCTCATTCTTTTAAAATATCAGGAAAGCTTAATTTTTGCAAGTGTTGAATTGTTTTTATTAAAAAAGTATTATTGAAATCATGAACTCTATTGAACTTGCGAAAGCCTATGATCCTAAGTCTTTTGAGGATCGTATCTACTCCATGTGGAAAAATTCAGGCGCTTTCGCACCCGAGTCCGCGGCGGACAGTAATGGTAAACCTTTTGTCGTGGTAATTCCGCCGCCGAATGTTACGGGCGTTCTTCACGCCGGACACGGGCTTAACAACAGTCTACAGGACATTATTGTCCGCTTCCACCGCATGACAGGCGTACCCGCTCTTTGGGTTCCGGGAACGGATCACGCGGGGATAGCGACTCAAAACGTGGTGGAACGCAAGTTAAAAGAAAAGGGAAAAAGCCGCCGTGATCTTGGTCGCGAGAAGTTTCTTGAAGAAACATGGAAAGTAAAAAACGAACATCACGCGATTATCACAAAACAGCTTGAAAAAATAGGAGCGAGCGTTGATTGGAAACGCGAGCGTTTTACAATGGACGACGGTCTTTCCCGCGCGGTACGCGAGGTTTTTGTCACTCTTTACGAGCGTAATCTTTTATACAAGGGGAATTACCTCGTAAACTGGTGTACTTCCTGCGGTACGGCTCTTGCGGACGATGAAGTTGATCATGAAGACACTAAGGGGAAAATGTACCACCTTCGCTATTATTTTTCGGACGACAAAGAAAAGTATATCGAAATTGCCACAACCCGCCCTGAAACGCTGTTAGGCGACACTGCCGTAGCCGTCCACCCCGAAGACGAGCGCTATTCCGCGCTGAAAGGTAAAACCCTGCGTCTTCCGCTTACGGATCGTGACATTCCGCTTATTTTTGACGCCTACGTTGAGCGCGGCTTTGGAACAGGAGCGTTAAAAGTAACGCCCGCGCACGATCCAAATGACTGGGAACTTGCGAAACGGCATAACCTTGCCGTGATTAACATACTCAATCCCGACGGCACTCTTAACAATGAAGTGCCGGAAAAATACCGGGGGCTTCCCGTGTCAAAGGCGAGAGCGGTTGTAATTGAAGACCTGCAAGCGGGGGGCTGGTTCGTAAAAGACGAGCCTATTAACCACTCGGTCGGGCATTGTTACCGCTGTCATACGGTAATAGAGCCGTTTCTCTCCGAGCAGTGGTTTGTCCGCATGAAGCCGTTAGCTGAAAAGGCGTTAGCCTCATGGCAGAAAGGCGAGATTATTTTTTATCCCAAAAAATGGGAAAACACCTATAAACACTGGATGGAAAACATAAGGGACTGGTGCGTCAGCCGCCAGCTTTGGTGGGGGCATAGAATCCCCGCTTGGACATGCGCGGACTGCGGCAAAATGACAGTTTCACGTAACGACATAGACGCTTGCCCTCATTGCAAGAGCAAAAAAATAGAACAAGACCCCGACGTGCTTGACACTTGGTTTTCAAGCTGGCTCTGGCCTTTCAGCACATTAGGCTGGGAAAACGCGGATTGTAAAACCGACGACTTTAAAAAGTTTTATCCTACAACGGCGCTTATAACCGCTTATGACATCATCTTTTTCTGGGTATCAAGAATGATCATGGCAGGGCTTGAGTTTACAGGCAAAGCGCCGTTCCGCGACATTTACATTCACGGGCTTGTGCGCGACAAACAGGGACGCAAAATGAGCAAGTCTCTGGGCAACGGACTTGATCCGCTGGAACTTGTGGACGAATTCGGCGCGGACGCTATGAAATTTACGCTTGCGTTCATGTGCGCCCAAGGACAGGACATTCTTGTAGACAAAGAATCTTTTAAAATGGGAACAAAATTCGCGAATAAAGTTTGGAACGCGAGCAGATATATTTTGATGAACCTTGACGGTCGTACTTTACAGGAAAACCCCGCGTTAACTCCCGCGGATAAATGGATATATTCGCGGCTAAACGGCGCGGCAAAGTCGATGAGAGAAGCGTTTCTTTCCTACCGTTACAACGACGCGGCGCAGACAGCATACGAATTCTTTTGGAACGATTACTGCGATTGGTATGTTGAAGCGACAAAACTTTCCATGAAAGACGGCGACAATGCCGAGAAAGATCGTACTACGACAGTGTTGTTAGACATACTGTCCCAATCTTTGCGCTTACTCCACCCTCTCCTGCCCTTTGTGACGGAGGAAATTTACCAAAAATTACCCGAAAACTTCAGGTGCGCCGGAACAAAAGCGCAAAATAAGACAGGGCAGGAAACTCTGCTCATAAACGCTCAATATCCTCTTTACGATGAAAAGCGCAATGACCCATTGCAAGAGAAAAATTTCACCGCTCTTCAATCGCTGGTTGGAATGGCGCGTACTCTGCGAAGCGAATGCGGTATAACGCCCGAGAAAAAACTCCGCCTGCTGTTAAGATCAAACGCGGAATTGGAAAAACCGTTCAGAGAGAACGAAGGATTGATAAAACTTTTGGCTGGCGCAGGCGAATTGCAGATTGAAGCCGCAAGCGGCGCGTCAAGCGAAAGACCCTCAGGCTCTATCGGTCTTGCGGGAACAGGGTTTGAAATCTTTGTGTTTGTAGCGGAAGCGGTAGACACCGCCGCGCTTAAGAAAAAATTGTCGGGTGATCTTGAAAAAGACCGGAAATATATCGAGAGCCTTCGCGCGAAACTCGCCAATGAGCAGTTTGTTAAAAACGCGCCGAGCGAGCTTGTCGAGGAACAAAAATCAAAGCTGGAAGAATCCGTTAAGAGAACGGAAAAACTTGCCGGCTATTTAAGGGATTTATAGATGACGACAGAACAAATGCTGCGAATAAGCGGTATGCATCTTGCGCCGTATATTCAGGTTGCCACGCACTTAATCGGTAAATCGCGCGAAGGCGGCGGAAATATGTTTCGTCATCAAATTGACACTATGGGAATTCTTATCGACTACGGCTACATTGATTCCGTATTACTTAAAGCTTCGCTTGTCCACGACGTACTTGAGGATATCCCAGATTTTAATCACAATATTTTACTTTCCATCGACAGCGAAAGCCACGCTGTTTATAACCTTATTCTTGAAGTTACGCGAAGGCACGGCGAATCAAAACCGGATTTTCTTACCCGCATAATCGAAACAGGCTCCTTTGACGCAAAAACTTTAAAAGTCGCGGATCGTATTTCCAATATGATTTCTCTTGGATTTGTAAACAACCTTGCCTTTGTAGAGCGTTATATAAAGGAAACTGAACAATATCTTCTTCCCCTTGCCGCGCAAGTTAACAATTATATGCATATAGAACTTACAGACCTTGTAAAAACAAAACGTAAATATCTGGAAGACTTGAAACAACAATGACAAAACAGCCCTTTCTGCCCCGGATACATTCTCCCGATGACATAAAAAATTTGACGCTCCGCGAACTAAACGCGCTGGCGCAGGAAATAAGGGAATATATTGTTTCTACAGTTTCAAGTAACGGGGGGCATTTATCCTCTAACCTTGGAATAGTGGAGCTGACAATCGCCCTTCACCGCGTATTTAATTCCCCTGCCGATAAAATTGTCTGGGATGTGGGACATCAATGTTACGCTCATAAATTAATAACAGGACGCTATGACTCCTTCCCATCGCTTCGCAAAAAAGGGGGAATCGCCGGTTTCCCCAAGCGCAGTGAAAATCCGCACGACGCTTTTAACACAGGGCACGCCTCTACGTCAATTTCCGCCGCGCTTGGACTTTTGGCGGCTGACAGAATACAGGGCGGCAATTCGCACGCGATATCGGTTATCGGAGACGGCGCGCTCACGGGAGGAATGGCGTACGAAGCGCTGTCCCACTGCGGGCATCTCGGGCTTCCGTTAATAGTAATATTAAACGACAATAAAATGTCCATTAGCCGAAATGTCGGCGGGCTTTCAAAATATTTAAGCCGTCTTTCCATGAAGAAAAAATATCAAACTTTCCGCAGGATTTTTGACGAGACCGCAAAAAAAATCCCGTTTATAGGCAACGCGTTTTTTAACATGATAAACAGGCTTAAACGCGCCGTTAAAGCGGTTTTTTATATCGACAATTTTTTTGTAGACCTGGGTTTTGAGTATGTGGGACCGATAGGCGGACACAACATTCACGCCCTTATAAGCGTATTGGAAGACGTGCGTAAAATAAACCGCCCCGTTGTAATTCACATAATTACGCGCAAAGGCAAGGGCTACGGTTACGCGGAAGACGCCCCCGACAGTTATCACGGAGTAGGATCTTTTTCAGTCGACGGCGGAATTGAACAGAATAATATCGGTAATAAAACTTTTACTGAAAGTTTTGCAAACTGTCTGCTTGAGGCGGCAAAAAAAGACAACCGTATAGCCGCGGTTACCGCCGCCATGAAAACAGGCACGGGGCTATCCGCCTTCGCCGAAACTTTTCCAAACCGCTTTTTTGACGTCGGCATTGCCGAAGAACACGCCGTAACTTTTGCCGCCGGACTTGCGGCGAAGGGACTGCGTCCGGTAGCGGCGATTTATTCCACATTTATCCAGCGCGCTGTAGATCAGGTAATACACGACGCGGCTCTTCAAAAACTGCCCGTAGTTTTCGCGCTGGACAGATCGGGGTTTGTAAGCATGGACGGCGAAACCCACCAGGGATTATTTGACATAACGCTCTTCCGCGGCGCGCCGAATATGACTCTCCTCTGCCCCGCAAGCGATAACGAAATGAGGCTTATGCTGGATTACGGAATAAATCAGGAAGCGGGACCCGTCATTATTCGTTACCCGAAAGCGTTATGCCCGCAGGAGACAGAAGCATTTTCACAACCGCTTGAGAGAGGGCGCGGAACATGGGTCTCAAAGAGCGGGAATCAAGTTTGCCTTGCGTTCACTGGAAGCCTTTACAGGGAAGCTGTTTCAGCGGTGAATTTATTGAAAGAACAGGGAATAGAAGCGGATTTGTATAACCTGCGGTTTCTAAGACCGATTGACGAAGACTATTTAGCGGAGATTATGAACAAGTATAAACTTGTAACATTTATTGAAGAAGGAATGAAGGAAGGCGGCTTTTGCGAGTACGCGGCTGCCCTTGCGCGCAGACGCGGTTGTACGGCAAAAACGGCGGGTTTTGCCGTGGAAAGCGTCTTTTTGGAAGAAGACCTGTCTTTGGGCAACCGCGAAGAACTGCTTGCCGTTAACCGGCTTAACGGCAAGGGAATAGCGGAAACGATAAAAATAATATATAATACTATCTAATAATGACTTGGTTCCAATGGCTTATTTCTGTATATGAGTATATCCGCCCCGTACTGGACGTTGTGCTTCTCGCCTTCATTCTGTACAAAGGCTATGAACTGCTGGAAAAAACTCAGGCTCTTCCGTTGGTTAAAGGAACGGGCTTTCTCTTCCTTGTCTACGGCATTGCCTGGCTTTTTAACCTTACAACCCTGCGATGGGTTCTTACAATAATCGCGCCCGGTCTTTTTATCGCTATTGCCATCGTATTTCAGCCGGAGCTTAGAAAAATTGTCATGCGCCTTGGGCAGACGGAATTTTTCAAACCCAACGCCGCGGCGCATATCGGAAAACTTGACGCCGTTGTAACCGCCGCGGAACTGTTATCCGAAAAACGAAGGGGAATGTTAGCTGTTTTTCCGCGGAAAATCAATTTAAAAAATATTATTGATACAGGGACAAGAATTAACGCGGAAATTTCATCAAGTTTAATCGTGGCTATTTTTGAATTTGACGGACCTCTGCACGACGGGGCGATTGTTATCCAAAGCGGAAAAATTATTTCCGCGGGGTGTTTTTTGCCGCTTTCGGAAAGAATGGATATAAGAAAAAATTTCGGTACGCGCCACAGGGCAAGCCTTGGTATGGCGGAACAATCCGACGCGGTTATACTTATTGTTTCCGAAGAAACAGGAGCGATTTCACTTGCTTACGATTCAAAACTTTATTACGATTTGTCTTCCGCGGAAGTTACGCGTAAATTGATGGAACTGCTGGACAAGGGAAGCAGAAAAGAATCGGATCAAAAAGAGCTTACTAAAGATGAAAGGGAGGTTATTGTTGACTAGATCAAGACTTTTTACAATAATAACGGAAAAATGGCCGGTTAAGGTTCTCTCTTTGGCGGCGGCGGTTATTCTTTCCATTTTTTACAGAATGAGCAGTCTGGAAACCCGTTTTTTTACGGTTCCGCTGTCAGTCGAATCAAGCGACACTTTATTACCCGCAAATTCATTTCCAAGATCGGTAAAAATAACGGCGCGCGGAGAAGCCGAGGGAATTCAGCCGATACTTGCGGAAGATATCGAAGCCTACATCGATCTTGGAAGATATGCAAACGAGGGAGTTTACAGAGTTCCCATTCAAATCCGCAAAAAAGGCACCGCTCTTGGAGTTGAACCATTGGAAGTATCCGTTGTTCCCGTGGATATCCATCTTCTTCTTGAACAAAAAATAACACGTAACGTCAGCGTATTTCCTGTATTGCGGGGAGCGGTCGCGGAAGGTTATGAACTTACAGGTCAATCGCTGACCCCGGCGAGCGTAATAGTCGAAGGTCCGCGTTCAATAATCGACAATCACGTTGAATTTAACACCGAAGCAATCGATCTTGACAGGCGGAATGAGGATTTTTCTGTCATGGTAAATATAAAAAATGATAACCCTTTGCTTTTTATTCACGGAAGCAATATTCTTGAATTCCGGGGTTCTATAAGCCGTATAGCGCGCGGGATACAGGAAAATAATACGCATCAGGCAATAGAAGAAGAACATTTACCGGGCGAGGAACAATGATTACCGGAATAGGCATTGATATAATCGAAGTTAAACGCATGGAACGCTGGCTTGATAAATCAGAGCTTCTAAAAAGATATTTTCATCCTCAGGAGATAACGCTTGCCTTCTCCAGAAAAAAAATAGCGGCTCAAACTCTTGCGGCAAGATTTGCCGCGAAAGAGGCGTTCGGCAAGGCTCTGGGGACAGGACTTGCAGGAATTGAGTTAAAAGATATTATTGTAATTAACAATGATAACGGGAAGCCCGACGTAAAATTAACAGGAACCGCGGAAAATGAATTTGTAAAATCGGGCGCTAATAAAGTGCATCTTTCTCTTACCCATGAAAGAGAAAACGCGATAGCCATGATCGTTTTGGAGGGGGCGTAAAATGGTAAGGAAAAAAAAGAAAGTTGAAGACGAAGATAAAGAACTAAAATTAACATATCTGTCAAAAAAAGAATTTACCTGCCCCGTTTGTAACGCGCAATTCCGTAAAGAAGAGCTTTTTTCAGGCGGCGGCAGATTAATTGCCGGAAAACTTACGGATGAACTTCACAGGCTTTACGAGCCGTCAAAAAAATACGGAATAATATTCCCGCTTGTATATGAATCAATTGTCTGCCCCGAATGCTGGTTTGCCTCTATGGAAAATGATTTTCCGTTACTGCCTAAGGAAAACGCGGACAAAGCAAAAGAAGACTCGGAAAACCGCCAGAAAGATACTTTGGCTATCTTCCCCGGCGTCGATTTTCATGAAAACAGAACATTAATGGACGGAGCAGCTTCATTGTATCTTACATTGCGCTGTTATGATTTCTACAATAAACCGAATTCCCCTACAATCAAGCAGGGACTTGCCGCTATTCGCTGCGCGTGGCTTTTGGACGAGCTTAATACCAAATACCCCGATCAGCACTATGACTGGCTTGGAAATCTTTTCCGGAAAAAAGCGCATTATCTTTACAACGAGGCTCTTTCACGCGAGCAGAGCGGCAGAGAAACGCTTTCCGGCATAAAAGTTTTCGGTCCCGACACTGATAAAAATTACGCCTACGAAGGAATGTTATACATGTGCGCCTACCTTCGTTACAAATACGGTCCCGCGCACAACGAAGATGAAAGAAAATCGTCTCTTGAAGACGCGCGCCGCACAATCGCAAAGCTCTTCGGCATGGGCAAAGCGTCCAAGGACAAACCGGGCGCGTTCCTTGAACACGCAAGAAAACTCTACGACACAATAAATAAAGAACTTTCCGAAAACGAGTGATATGGAAAGGAATATCAAACTTACCATCGCTTATGACGGAACGGATTTTTGCGGATGGCAGAGGCAGGAAAACGAAAGAACTGTACAGGGCGCAATAGAAGACGCTCTGGAAAAAATGCACAGCCATCCGGTTAGCCTGACAGGTTCGGGCAGAACTGATTCCGGCGTTCACGCGGTGGGGCAAGTTGCCAATTTTTTCACAGATATCGACAGCATTCCCGCAGACCGTTTCGCTCCCGCGCTGAATTCATCTCTGCCCCATGAGGTAAGAGTGCTTGAATCCTGCGAGACAGACAAGGAATTTCACGCCCGCTTCAGCGCAAAGGCGCGAATTTATCGCTATCAATTTATCTGCCGTCCGCTCCTGCCGCATGAAAGCCGTTACAATCTGCAATTACGCCGTTTTCCGCGCGTAGAACTTCTTAACGAATACGGCAGATTACTCCTTGGAGAAACAGACTGTTCCATTTTCGCGGGCGCGGGAGACACAAGCGCCTCAAAAAACCGTTATGTTTACAGAGCGTACTTTTACATAGCGGGGGATACGCTGATTTTTGAAATCTGCGCCAACGCCTTTCTTCGCAACATGGTTCGTTCCGTCGCCGGAACTTTCCTTCACTACGAAGAAGCCGATGCGCCGCCTGAAAAATTGCGTGAAATCATCGCCTCGGGGGAGCGAGCCCTTGCCGGTCCCACCCTTCCGCCGCAGGGACTTTTCCTGTGGCAAGTGGAATACTGATAAAAATATTTTTTTTAAAAACCTATTGACAAGTTTGAAAAAAAACTTCATTGTTCAATTAGACGAAACATCTGGACGGCTCGGGATGATGCCGCGCCGTGAAGCCCGGCGCATTGCTCCTGAAGGGAGGCTGGAAGGAATATATTGATAGGCAGCAATGTTGTCATCAACGGGATTTGTAAATCCTTTGGTGATTTTGAAGTGCTCAAAAATGTGAGCCTGGAAATTAAAAAGGGAGAATTTTTCTCCCTGCTGGGACCGTCAGGATGCGGAAAAACTACGTTGTTGCGCATAATTGCCGGTTTTGAACATCCTGATGAAGGAACCCTTACCCTTGATGGTAACAACGTGCTTTCGCTTCCGCCGAACAAGCGCCATACAAACACGGTATTTCAAAATTACGCTCTGTTTCCCCACCTGACAGTTTATGAAAACGTCGCTTTCTCGCCGCGTCTTAAAAAACTTTCAGAATCGGAAATAAAAACAAAAGTTGAACAATATTTAAATCTCGTCCGTCTTGAAGGACACGCCGATAAAAAACCCAATCAATTATCGGGCGGACAAAAGCAAAGGGTGGCTATAGCCCGCGCTCTCATTAATGAGCCGCGCGTTTTGTTACTTGACGAGCCTCTTTCCGCCCTTGACGCGAAACTGCGCCAGCACATGCTCATAGAACTTGATCGCATACACGATGAAATCGGCATAACGTTTATTTATGTAACGCACGATCAACAGGAAGCGCTTTCCGTTTCCGATCGCCTTGCCGTTATGAATCTCGGCGATATTTTACAAATAGGCACACCCCATGAAATTTACGAAAGCCCCTCTAAGGATTTTGTCGCCCGTTTTATCGGAGAGACAAATCTTTTTGACGGCGTAATTACAAGCGTGGAAAAAGTAAAAATTAACGAGAACAGCGATGAAATGGAATATCTCGCGGAAGTTGAAATACCGGAGTTAGGCAAAATTAAAGTTACCGATTTAGACGAAGTAAAAGTCGGACAGCGGGTAAGCTTTACCATAAGACCCGAAAAAATCGCCATCACCAAGGAAATGCCGACTACTAAACGTCCCTATATAAATCATCTGCAGGGAATGGTAGACGAACCTATTTATTCGGGTTTTCAGACAAAGTTTTATGTTAAAGTGCAGGACAAAACTCTTATACGCGTAATAAAACAGCACGCTAATTATTCAGACGAGGGACCGGATATCCGCTGGAAGGATTCCGTCTTCCTTTCATGGAGCGCCGTTGACGGCTATATTGTCGAGGTTAAAAGTTGAACCTAAAGGCAAAGAAAAACTACGGTCCGATCTACTCAGCCCCAATGGCTGTCTGGTTCACGCTCTTTTTCCTTGCGCCGATTATCATCATTATTATTTACAGTTTCTTAAAAAAAGGACTTTACGGCGGAGTAGAAAACAAATTCTCGCTTGAAGCGTATCACTATCTTGGCGACCCTGTATTTTTAAGCATTACTCTGCGTACAATAATAGCTTCAATAATTGCGACAGTAATTACTATTTTAATCGCCCTTCCGTGCGGCTACTTCATGGCAAGAAGCAAAAATCAAACTTTATTGCTCTTGCTTATCATTATCCCCTTTTGGACAAATTTTCTTATCAGGGTATTCGCGTGGATGACTATTCTGGGAAATAACGGCTTTCTTAATGAAATGCTGTCCCGTATCGGATTAGTTAAGGATTATATTCCCTTTCTTTACAACCAAAAAGCCGTAATCCTCGTTCTGGTTTACATGTATCTGCCCTACGCCATTCTGCCCTTATTTTCAACAATCGATAAATTTGACTTTTCTCTGCTGGAAGCGGCGCGCGATCTCGGCGCAAATAAACTTGTATCGATGATAACGATACTGCTCCCCAATATCCGCGGCGGCATTTTTACCGCCGTACTTTTTACATTTATCCCGATTTTCGGCGCTTACGCCGTTCCGCTTCTTGTCGGAGGCATGGATTCATACATGCTTGGAAACATAATCGCCGACCAGCTTTTAAAATCGCGCAATTGGCCGCGCGCCGCCGCGATTTCCATGGTTTTAACTGTGGTAACCACAATCGGCGTTGTGTGGATGATGTATATGCAGAAAAGAGACGCGGCAAAAAGAACGGAAAATAAAAAACTTAAAACAATAGCGGAGGGGGTGTAGTGGCTCAAGGCATAGCGGCTAAAGTTATCACCTCTTTAAAACCACTGAAAAATCTGGGAGAGGCGGCAAGGCACGCAAAACGCGCGTACAGACCGCGTTTTTCAATGTCGCAGACTGTTTTTATAGGAACCATTATTTTTCTCTTTCTTCCGCTTCTTGTGCTTGTAGTTTACTCTTTCAACAGTTCTACAGGCATGAATTGGACGGGATTTTCCCTGCGCTGGTATCAAAGACTTTTAAGCTCGCGTGAATTGTGGCGGGCTTTAAGAAACAGCCTTATTATCGCCGTGTCCTCGGCGGCTACCGCGACAGTAATCGGGACAGTCGGCGCTATCGGAATTAACTGGTACAGATTCAAGATGCGCGGCTATGTTCAGACAATTTCCTTTCTGCCAATGATTCTGCCGGAAATTATCATCGGCGTTTCACTTTCAATTTTCTTTGCCGGCATCGGCATCCCTCTTGGGCTTTTCACAATCTTTGTCGCGCATACGACATTTAACCTTCCCTTTGTGTTTTTAATGGTCATGGCAAGGTTAGACGAATTTGATTTTTCAATAATAGAAGCCGCCGCCGATCTTGGAGCGAACGAAAAAGAAACGCTCTTTAAAGTAACTATTCCAATCTGTATGCCGGGAATAATATCCGGTCTTCTTACCGCAATAACGCTGTCGCTGGAAGATTTTGTTATCACCTTCTTTGTAGCGGGTCCCGGCTCTTCCACTCTGCCGATTTTTATATATTCGGCTATCACAAGAAAGGGCGGCATTACTCCGCTGATAAGCGCGCTTTCCGTCGCTATGATTTTGGGCACTGTATTTCTCTGCATCATGCTTAGAAAATTCTTAAAATACATTGCCGCTAAGTAGTGAATAAGTCTCGTTGAGACTTGAAAAATATTTTTCTTTGGAGGATTTTTATGGAGGAAAAGAAGGAACTACCCATTTCGGACACGGTCTCTAGTCAGACTCAAGGAGGCTTACCGAAACAAGAAAAAAGCGCTGCGCTAAGAACAGCGGCAGTATGTATATTGAGTCTGATTGTTTTGTTGACGGGAAGCTGTGACAAAAAGCAAAAGCTTTACATTTACAACTGGACGTATTACACGCCGGATTCCGTAATTGAAAAGTTTGAGAAAGAGTACAATGTCAGGGTAATTTACGACGAATTTGCGTCTAACGAGGACATGTACGCAAAACTTAAATCAGGCGGAAGCGGCTACGATATTGTTTTCCCGTCGGCGGATTACACGTCAATTATGATCAAGCAGGGAATGCTTGAAAAAATAGATAAATCGTTAATCCCGAATCTGACAAATGTAGACCCGGTCGTTCTTAAATTCGCGGTGTACGATTCAAATATGGATTATTCCGTTCCCTATTACTTCGGCGCGGCGGGCGTATGCGTAAATACGGAAAAAGTTCCCACTTATGAAAAAAGCTGGTCTATCTTCGCAAGAGAGGATCTTCGCGGACGCATGACAATGTTAGACGATATGCGCGAAGTAATGGGCGACGCCCTTGCTTTTTACGGCTATTCGGTTAATACTACAAATAAGGATCATATAACGAGAGCAAGAGACCTTATCAACAATTCATGGAAGCCCAACCTTGTAAAATTCGATGCCGACGCTTTCGGCAAAGGTTTTGCCAACGGGGAGTTCTGGGTTGTTCAGGGGTATCCCGAAGTAGTATTTGAAGAAATTGCCGAAGATGAAAAGATGCTGGAAAACACTGTTTTCTTCTATCCAAAAGAAGGCGGTCCCGCATATATCGACAGCATGTGTATTTTGAAGGGATCAAAGAACATAAAACTTGCGCATCAGTTTATCGACTTTATTCACAGACCGGAAATTTACGCCGAGTTTGCGGATGAGTTTGGTTTTCCGGCAACGGCGAACGTACCTGCCCGCAAGTTTAAAAAAGGGACTCCGATGTACGAGGCGGAGGATTTGTTAAATACGGAAATCAAGTTTGATCTTGGTTCCGATTTAGACCTCTACAATGACGCGTGGTTTAACTCCATAAGGGCAGGCGAATAAGCGCAAACCCGGTTCGGAGACACCATAGATTTAAACGGCAAACCCTGTCAGAAATGACAGGGTTTGTTAATAGGAGGTGATGATGGGAAAAAAGATCATCATGTATTTTTCGGTTTTGGCGGCGCTGCTGCCCGTTATTTTATCATGTAATTCAAAAGAAAAATTGTACATTTACAACTGGACGTATTACACACCTGAATCTGTAATAGAAAAATTTGAAAGCGAATACAACTGCAGAGTCATTTACGACGAATTTGCATCTAACGAAGATATGTACGCCAAGTTAAGGGCGAACAAGGGCAAACGCGGCGGTTACGACGTAGTATTTCCTTCTAAAGATTATGTTCCAATAATGATCCGGCAGGGAATGTTGGAAAAATTAGATCATTCAAAATTATTTAACCTAAAAAATATCGATCCGGAAGTGCTTAAAAGAGCAAGTTACGACCCGGACATGGAATATTCAGTGCCTTATTTTTACGGCGCGGGCGGCATCATCGTAAACACATCAAAGGTTCCCGATTATGAAAAAAGCTGGTCAATCTTCGCAAGAGAAGACCTTCGCGGACGCATGACAATGTTAGACGACATGCGCGAGGTATTGGGCGGCGCTCTGGCGTTTCTCGGCTACTCTGTCAATTCGACGAATCCGGCTCAAGTGGACGCGGCAATAGACCTTGTAAACAATTTATGGAAGCCGAACCTTGTAAAATTCGACGCCGAATCCTTTGCCAAAGGCTACGCGAACGGAGATTTTTGGGTCGTCCACGCCTTTCCCGAAGCCGTTTTTGAAGAAGTCGCCGACTCCAGATTAATGGAATCTACGGTCTTTTTTATCCCAAAAGAAGGCGGTCCGTCCTATATCGACAATATGTGCATTTTAAAGGGAGCCAGAAATGTCGATCTTGCCCATAAATTTATTGATTTTATCCACAGAGCGGAAATTTACGCCGAATTTGTAGATAATTTCGGTCTTCCGGCTACCGTAAATGTCCCTGCGCGCAAGTATAAAAGGGGCGTTTCCCTGTATTCGGAGGCTGATCTGCTCCACACCCAGCTTGTGGATGACATAGGCGAGTCCCTGGAATTGTACACAAACGCGTGGTTTAACTCGATTCGCGTTGGGGATTAGGGGTTTACATTATTTTGGGTTTTTGCTATATTTTGGGTATCTGCCCCTGCAAGGGCTTTTTTAAGGAAGGATAATATGTCACGGACTTGTGATATTTGCGGAAAACATACAGTCACCGGCAACAAAGTAAGCCATGCGAAAAACCGCACCCGAAGAACATGGAAACCCAATCTGGTAAATGTAAAAACTGAAATAGGCGGCACTACAGCAAAACTTAAAATCTGTACAAGGTGTCTTAAAAGCGACTATATTACAAAAAAAGTCTAAACTGTCCCATGACAGAGCCCGGACTGTTACAAGCGTTAGATTATATCCTCAATAAAAGCGACGCCGCTTCTATTGAGGCGATAACCGAAGCTGTAGTCCGCAGAAGACGCGATTTAACAATTTTTAACTCGGTTGGAAATATCCCCGATCCGCAAAGAATGACCAAAGAGATAACCGAACAAATCAACGCCGGAATCGGCGGCAGTCTTGAAGGCATGAAAAAATCCGTTCAGGACATGATTAAAAACATACTGAAGGAACACGCCCCTGAACTTGACGAAAAGCAGAGAGAAGAATTGTGTCAGGCATGGCTGCCGGACAAAGCAGGAAAAAAAGGTTCCAGCGGCGGGTTACCGCCCGACGTACTTCTTTCCATGATCGAACAATTCATCTCTTTCTCCCGCGGCGAAATGACAGAATCGGTAGACAAAAACCTTCGCGAAGAAATGGGCGCGTGGACAAAGCGCTACTGGAACAGTTTTCCGCCTGTTGTACAGCAAATAATTACGGATTATTTGAAAGATAAAATAAATGAGAAGGATTTTAAGAGCAGGATTTGTATCGCTTTGGGGTTGTAATCTAATAGATTTTTCGACTATAAAATATGTGTTCGTACCCCCGTTTTGCTTGACTGAAAAAATGATAAATTTAAGTTTTTTTATCATTGACATCGGCAGGAGTTTGTAGTATATTATTCGTAGACAGTTGGTCTACGGGTGCGGTGGAAGTGGCATCTGCCGCCGGTTTATCCGGTGCAAAGCTGGGATTGCCTCCAGTACGATGGAGACCAACTGTCTTTATTTTTGATAAGTCGTTTCTTCCATATCCTGAAGCAATTTTCAATAAAGTATCTTTATCTACATCAATATCATCTTTTTTCCTGAATAAAGTCTTACTGCGGAGAGTTTTATTCTTTTTGCCTTTTAATACTTCTTCTAAATAAATGGTCGATCCGTCTTCCATTCTTTTTGCGTAAAATAAAATATCTTCTCCTTTTCTTTTTGCTCCAATAATAGCGTAGTCCGGATTTCTAACTATATCCGCGATACTATTAAAATCATATTCCTTTACCGCAATTTGCCCAACTGATGCTTCTGTGTCGGAATTACCATGTCTTTTTAAAACATGATCAATAAAATAGTTGGTTACCTCGTGTTCAAATCCTTTTATGTCTATTCCGATTTCTTTGGCATTATTAACCAGCCATTTTGCGGCTTTGCCAATAGATTCTCTCTCAAAAAGTTTATTTTCACCTTTTTCAGCTATCCACTTTTTGAGATGTTTAAGTTTTCTCCGCCGTTCTTTTTTCATTGCTCCAAACCATCCTTTTAGGTTTTTCTGTGAGCCTTCAGACCACTCTAAAATGGCTTGAAGGTTCAAGAATTATTTACCTATATATGGGTTGGACTTGGCGTTTTGCTTGACTGAATTTGAAAGATTTTTAAAGAATTTTTTACCACGAACCAAAGAGTGAATTTTCTGAATAACACTGTTCGTGCGATTAGCGGGACGCTGAGCCTGTCGAAGCGTCCTGCTCCCTTCGACAGGCTCAGGGAGCGACACCATCTGTTCGTGTAGTTCGTAATAGAATTCTTACCCTACCATCCTCAATACTTAAACTCGCTCCCTCCGATAAACTCGCGCAGGATACTCGTTCCCGGCACATACTGGGGCGGAATGGGGATAAAGTTTTCAAGGAAGGCAAGGAGTCTTACCGCTTCGGCGTATTCGGTCATGCCGGGTTTAATTACGCGTAACAAAGGATCCGCGTAGTATTTTAAAACTGAAAGTTCGTAATCAAGCGCGGAATTAAGCGTGGCGTCGGCGGTGCCCTGGAACGGGAAAATGTGCTTGCGCTCTCCCGCTTGCACTTTTGGCCACATTTTTATTGTGCCCGCCGCCTGCATCCCTCTGAATTGGGAATCGCGCACCATACGCCTTAAAAGCCTGTTGTCGCTTGTGGGAATACGATTGTGATCGTCAAGATTTAATTGCGTCAACGCTGATATATAAACTTTAAACTTTGTTTTCCTGTCGATACTGTAAGTTAACGCGTCGTTAAGTCCGTGAATACCCTCGACAATCAATACATTATTGCTTTCAAGTTTTATCTTTCTGCCGCCGGTTGCCTTGCGCGTGCCTGTTTTAAAATCATAAACAGGAAGCGATATTTCCTCGCCGCGGTAGAGAGCTTGCAACTGCTTGTTTAAATATTCAACGTCAAGGGCTTCCAAACATTCGTAATCGGGCTCGCCGTTTTCATCTTTCGGCGTATCAGCCGTTCCCTTGTAATAATCGTCAAGGCTGATCGCGATTGGTTTTAAACCGGAAACCATCAACTCAATTTCCAGCCGTTTGGCGCTTGTTGTTTTTCCCGAACTGGAAGGACCGGCGATAAGTATCGTTTTGATATTTTCGCGTTTTTCACAAATAAGACGGGCTACATCTCCAATCTTTCTCTCCTGATGCGTCTCCGCTATTCTGATATACTCCTGAAAATTCCTGTTTGCAATCCGCGCGTTTAATTCCCCTACAACGCGCACTCCGATAATCTTCCCCCATTTTTTATAATCGCTGTAAACATTAAAAAGATAAGGCTCGTCCTGAAAAGGCTCTATTACACTTCCCTTGCCTGTGCCGGGGAAACGCAATAAAAAACCGTCCTGATACGGCATAAGTTCAAAAGCGTTAAGAAGACCCGTCCGAGAAAGAAGCGGCTGAACATAGATATCCATATAATTTTTACATTCGTTTACCTTGATAAGCGGAGAGCTTCTATGTTCCAGAAGAAGCACTGTGTCTGTTTGGTTATTTTTTTTGAATAACTGCAGCGCCTCTTCATAAGAAAGATATTTAAACGTGATTGGAAGGTTTTCTTTTACAAGAGCGCGCATTTCATTTTCAAGCTCTTTAACGTCGCTTTCCTTCGGCTTATCGCCCGAGCTTAACGTATAGTAATAACTGTTTCCAAGCGAGTGACCTACATACACACCGTCATTTGGAAATATTTTCCGCGCCGCAATCGCCAGAACAAAAGAAAGTGTGCGGCGATAAACCGCAACACCCTCGTTAGAATCGATAAGGACAGGCTCCACCGACGCGTTCACAAGTAAAGTCGTACCAAGCGGGCGTATCTCGTTATTTTCCCTGATTGCCGCGATTTTTTCCTGCGGAATATCAAAATGCTCAACAAGAGTCGAGGCAATAGTGCCGTAAGGGCATGTTACGGTTTTTTGAGTATTAATAAATTTAATTTGTATATTGTCCATAAGGTTATTATAGCATAAAAAGACAAGTTTTTGGCGTAAAAAACCGCATATAAATTAGCTTTTTTTTGATTCCATTAGCTTTTTTTTGATTCCCATGATATAATATTTACAACGTTTTTACGGAGGGTATTTATGATAAAGAAATCTATTGTTTTTGTATTGATAATTTTAATGTTCGGATTAAGCGGTTGTGAATCGGCATCCGAGACAAAACCGAAACCCGAACCGGAAACTGAACCCCCAATATGGTCGCCGGCAACTGAAAGTGAAAATATTTGGATTTGGCCAAAAGAAGATGAAGGGGAAAAACTTTATAAATTCTGGTCATTCCCGCTTGGAGTCGCTGTTCCGGGAGCTAATACAAGCAACGCTTCAAACAACAACGCGCTTGATACAGCTAATCCGCAGTACCAGTTTCTTAAACATTTTAACGTAGTGGTAGCGGAAAATGAAATGAAACCCGGATATATGCTGCCTTCGTCCGAAAAACGCCCTTATGAAAGAAAGACAGAAGCCGACAAGCTTGTTAGTTATGCCAAAGCGACAGGAAAAAGAATCCGCGGTCATGTGCTTATATGGCATGATCAAACGCCGGGATGGTTTTTCCCTAATCCATCTTACGGAGACGGAGCGAAAAGAAAAGAAAAACTCTATGAAAATATGGAAAGACACATAAAGGCAGTATTTCAACATTTCGGCGGTACGATTGATTCATGGGACGTATGCAATGAAGTTGTAGATCAAGATGATCGTACTAACGGCGGCGCAAATAATAAATCGAGCTACACAAAAATAATGGACGCTGCGGGAGCTACCGGAATGGAGCGTTATGAATATGTAGTAAAAGCTTTTGAGTGGGCGCGTAAATACGCGGACGCAAACGGCGGAAAGAATGTTAAACTTTTTTTAACAGATGTTGGTATTGAAAGACCATTCCCGAGCGATGTTGCGGCAGGTAAAAAAAGCAAAATAGACATGTTTGAAGGATTGGTAGATTATTTAATTGAAAAAAACGCGCCCATTGACGGCGTCGGCTTTCAGGGACATTTCAGACTTTATGATCACCCCGTAGAGCAAATCAGCGATGGTATTGACAGGTTTGCCGCAAAAAAAAGAAAGGACGGTAAAAATTTAATTATTCAGGTTTGCGAATTGGATTTCTCGGTTTTTAGTAACGCTAAAGGTGAAATCAATGACAAAAAAATTGCCGATGATAAACTTGAAGAACGTTTGACGGATCTTGCCGATACATACCGTGCTTTTTTTGATATGTTTGAAACAAAATATAAAGAAGGAAAACTGGACATGGTACTAATATGGGGTATTGATGACGGTCATAGCTGGCTTAATGAGCATGATGTATCAGGGAGAACAAATCATCCTCTGCTTTTTGACAGGAATTATCAACCTAAAAAAGCGTTTAACAAACTTAAAGAAGGACTTACTCCTAAACCTTAATATTTAAACCACGAACACCACGAACTTTTAGCACATATCTTGTCGTTGTTCGTGTGGTTCGTGGTAAAATTTCTTTGTTATTACTTTTCTGAGCCTTGCAATTTCTGAATCAATTCCAACTTAAGAGAGCGTAACTTATCGGTAATCGACACTTTGTAAATATGGGGATTCAACAGTCTTTTGTATGTAGCGTCAAAACTTTCAAGGTCGGCGGCGGCGTAGGCTTTAACTTCCGCAAGCGAAGGCTGTTCCGCTGTCAGAACGCCGTTTTCTATGCGTTTTTTCAGCATCGCTGTCACGCTTCCCTCAACGGTGTGTACAAAATGGCGGTAGTCAGCGGAAGGATGCCAGAAGGAATAAGTTTGTCCGTTTTTTATTTCATCGTCATCTTCGTCTATGCCCAACACGTCCGCTATAGCGGAGCCGGTTTTATCCCTGATACGCCAAACTTGTTTTATGCCGGGGTTTGTAGTTTTTTCGGGATTATCTGAAAATTTCATAACAGGCGTAGTGCCTTCTTTTCCTTTGAGAGCGGCAAGTTTGTACACTCCGGTAAAGGCGGAAGCGTATGCTCCTGTTACAAGCCTTGTACCCACTCCCCAGCTGTTCACGGGCGCACCGTCCTTCACAAGCGTTTCGATTATATTTTCATCAAGATCATTGGAGACCGTAATAAAAGCGTTTTTAAGTCCTGCACTGTCAAGCTGCCGCCTTACTTCCGTTGAAAGATACTGAATGTCGCCTGAATCAAGACGCACTCCGAAATTTTTTCCCTTAGCGGTAAGTTTTTTCCCCGATTTAATAGCGTTTACAATACCGCTTTTTAATGTGTCGTAAGTATCGATTAAAAAAATTGATCTGTCGGGGTACAATGCGGCGTAGGCGTCAAAGGCGTCCTCTTCGTTGTCGAATGACATTATCCACGAATGAGCCATTGTTCCCATTACAGGGATGCCGTAAATTTTTCCTGCCAGCGTGTTGCTTGTTCCCTGAGCGCCGCCGATGTACGCCGCACGAGACGCTGAAATCGCTCCGTCGGGACCTTGCGCTCTGCGAAGCCCGAACTCCATTATCTGCCCTTTACCCGAAGCGAGCCATATTCGGCGTGTTTTTGTAGCGATCAAACTTTGAAAATTTATAATGTTTAAGATAAGCCCTTCGATTATCTGACATTCAATAAGACTGCCTTCCGCTCGGATTAACGGTTCTTGCGGAAAGATAACCGTTCCCTCGTCCATTGCCCAAAGAGAGCCGTTAAAACGAAAAGTTTTAAGATAATCGGTAAAACCGTTTTCAAAAATACCCAAACTTTTTAGAAAGGCAATGTCATCTTCTGAAAATTTAAAATTGATAAGTTTTTCAAGCAGAACGCCGAGCCCTGCAAAAATCGAGTAACCGCCTGAAAAAGGCTGCTGGCGGAAAAACATCTCGAATACGACATTTTCGTCACGGTTATTCTTCCAGTAACCTTGAGCCATTGTGAGAGAATAAAAATCCGTGAATAGTGCGGAGTTATCCGCAGCGGAATTATCCGTCATAGTAGTTTTTATTTTAAACTATTTATGATTTCTTTGGAAGAGATGAATTTAACCCCTGCGTTCTTCATGTCTGTTACGGCTTTTTCCACGGAGCCTTCGGGGAAGCCGACTCCCCGCACAGCGTCCTCGGCGATAACTGTGTCAAGACTTAAGTTTTTGCAATCCATTGCGCTGAAAAACACGCAGTAATCGGTGGCAATGCCGCCCATGATGACTGTTTCTATGCCGAGACCCCGAAGGTAACTTTCAAGCCCTGTTTTGGTTTTTCTGTCGTTTTCAAAAAACGCCGAATAGGAATCAATATCTTTGTGAAACCCTTTGCGGACAATCAAAGAAATCGGTTTGATATCAAGGTCTTTGTGAAAATCGGCTCCCTTGGTTCCCTGAACGCAGTGGTCGGGCCAGAGAACCTGCCCTTTAACGAGCGGAGTGTCGATAACATCGCCGGATTTTTTGCCGTTATGCGACGAAGCGAAAGAAATATGCCCCGTACCGTGCCAGTCCTGAGTGGCGGCAACTCGACCGCCTTTTTCGGCAAGAGAGCGGGAAATAGCGTTCAGCGGAGAAACAACAGCGTCTCCGTCGTTCACCGCCAACGCACCGCCCGGACAGAAATCATTCTGCGCGTCAATAATTAAAAGTAAAGTTTTTGAAACGTCAAATGCCATTTACTCTTTGAACACTCCAATTTTGCGGAATTTCTGATACCGTTTTTCGGGCAAACTCTTAAAATCTTCCTTCATCAGTTTATTCACTGTTTCTACAAGGAACGTTTTAATGTTTTTCGCCGTAAGAGCGATATCCTTTGACGCTCCGCCGTCGGGCTCAGCGATAATTTGATCGCAAACCCCGAAACGTTTCAGGTCTTCCGCCGTGATTTTCAAAATTTCAGCGGCTTCCCTTTCTCTTGAACCGTCTTTCCATAAAATTGAGGCGAACCCTTTCGGCGAAATTACCGAATAAAGAGCGTTTTCAAGCATGGCAAGCTCGTCGCAAACGCCCAGAGCGAGCGCTCCGCCCGATCCGCCTTCGCCAAGAACTACGGAAATAACAGGCGTTTTAAGCATCATAAAATCATGCAGACTGCGGGCAATCGCTTCGCCCTGCCCGCGCTCTTCCGCGCCTACGCCGCAGTAGGCTCCGGGAGTGTCAATAAAACAAATAATGGGGCGTTTAAATTTTTCCGCCTGTTTCGCAAGGCGAATGGATTTTCTGTACCCTTCAGGGTGAGGCATGGAAAAATTAATTTTCTGCAATGTCTCAATATCTTTCGCCCTTACCTGTGAAATTACGGTAACGGGAATGTCGCCTAACAAGCAGATGCCGCTTAAAACGGCAGGGTCGTCGCTGAAATAGCGGTCGCCGTGCAATTCTATAAAATCATTAAAAACCAGCGGAATGTAATCGTTAA
>Ga0268262_10001000_pt1 | contig 36158 bp, 36 predicted proteins | sample TergutNc150P3_FD_190354 | JGI IMG/M metagenome (GOLD analysis project Ga0268262, IMG submission 190354) | Nasutitermes corniger P3 segment gut microbial community from laboratory colony in Florida, USA - Nc150 P3 (SPAdes) (version 2) | ecosystem: Host-associated > Arthropoda: Insects >...
GACTGGAAATATTAAACGGAACGCGTACAACCGTAATCCGCGACTGTTATAACGCCAACCCCGAGTCAACGGCAAAGAGCGTTGAATTCTGCGATTCGCTTGAGTGGCCCGGCAGGAAAATTTATGTGATTGCCGATATGCTTGAATTAGGCGGCAGTTCCGCTTCCGAACATGAAAAATTGGGCTTTTTGTTATCCGTGTCATCGGCTAAAAAAGTTTTCTTGTTCGGCGATGAAATTAAAGCCGCTCTTTCAAGCATGGAAGATAACGGCAAACCTGTTTTTTACTCAAACGATATAGGCGAGCTTACAAACGAAATTAACAATTATGTAAATAAAGGCGACCTAGTACTGCTTAAAGGTTCAAGAGGATGCGCTCTTGAAAGATTAACTGAAATGCTAACGGGGGTAAGCAATGTTTCTTGAGTTAATCCGTCCATTGATAAGGTTTTTTACTCCGTTCAATGTTTTTATCTATCTTACATTCAGGAGCGCTTTTGCCGCCCTTACCACCTTATTAATCTGTTTTATCTTCGGCGGAAGAATTATCGAGTTCTTGCGAAAATTAAAAATCGGTCAGTCCGTGCGGGAAGACGGTCCGCAAACTCACCTTGTAAAATCGGGAACGCCGACAATGGGAGGAATATTTATAATTCTTTCCGTTGTTATAGCCATGCTGTTCTGGGGCGATTTGCACAATAAATCAATCTGGATAGCGATGGGAGCATTTTTAGGATTCGGCGCTGTCGGGTTTATTGACGACTATTTAAAAGTTTCTCGTCATAATTCAGAGGGTCTTCCGGCATGGGTAAAACTTGCCGGGCAATTTGTAATAGCGATAGTTATTGTATTGATTATATATTTTACAAGCGATGAAAATATAACAGCTTTGTATATTCCTTTCTTTAAAGAACCTGTTTTTAATATGGGCTGGCTTTGGATACCGTTCGCGGTTTTGCTGATAGTAGGCGAATCAAACGCCGTTAATTTCTCCGACGGCTTGGACGGTCTCTTAGCCGGGCTTCTGATTTTAGTGTTCCTTACTCTTGCAATCCTTACCTATGTTACGGGGCGCATAGACTACTCATCGTATCTTGGAATACCGTATATTCCCGCAGCGGGGGAACTTACGGTATTCTGCCTCGCCGCCGCAGGCGCTTGCGTCGGTTTCCTTTGGTTTAACTGCAATCCCGCTGATGTCTTTATGGGCGATGTAGGCAGCCTTTCATTAGGAGGCCTCATCGCCGTAATTTCATTAATCATTAAAAAAGAAATATTGCTTCTTGTTATCGGCGGCGTGTTCGTCATTGAAATTGTGTCCGTCATTTTACAAGTTGCGTCTTTTAAAATTCGCAAGAAGAGGATATTTAAAATGGCTCCTCTTCATCATCATTATGAGCTTTTGGGCTGGTCTGAAAACAGAACAGTTATTCGCTTTTGGATATTGGGCGGGCTGTGCGCAATCATAGCGTTATCAACATTAAAGATACAGTAGGAGAAGAAATGTACGGGTTTGACGCTGAAAAAGCGCAGAGTCAAAAAACAATACACCTCTTTTATTTAACCGTAACGCTGTTAGTGGGAATGGGGCTTGTGACCCTTTATTCCGCGTCATACGCATTCGCCGCGCGCTTTTTCGGCGATGGAAATTACTTTATCGTAAGACAATTGTTTTTCTGCGCCGCCGGAGTTATCTGCTTCTTTATTTTCTCGCGCATTAAACTTGATATACTACGAAAATTAATTATCCCGCTTGTTTGCATATCGGCGGGATTATGTGTTTTAACTTTAATTCCCGGCATAGGCGTGGAGCGTTACGGCGCATCGCGCTGGATTGAAATAGGCTCTTTCTCGTATCAGCCTTCGGAAATGGTTAAGTTTGTTCTGCCGCTGTACCTTGCCCACTTGCTTGATAAAAAAGCGAATAACCTTGACAGTTTCTTTTCGGGCGTATTGCCGCCGGTTTTGGTTACCGGACTTTTCTTCGCTCTTATTTACGGTCAGAATAACTTTTCTACCGCTGTCTTTTTGGTGTTTAACGCAATGATTATCTTCTTCCTTGCGGGTATTCACTTCCGTTACTTCTTCGCCGCGACAATGATGATTGTTCCGGTCTCCGCGCTTTTAGTATTTACAAAAGAACACAGAGTAAGACGCTTGGTCAGTTTTTTAAGACCGCAATGGGATCCGCTTGGAGCGGGCTTTCAGGTTAACGCCAGTAAAGACGCTATTATTTCAAGCGGCTTATGGGGTAAAGGCATAGGCGAGGGAAGCAGAAAATTATCCAGTATCCCTGAAATTCACTCCGACTTTATTTTCAGCGCGTATGTGGAGGAAGCCGGATTTATAGGCGTTCTTCTGTTCTTCGCCCTGTTTACTGTTTTTGCGGTTCTTGGATTTAAAGCCGCGTTAAACAGCAAATCAATATTCGGAAGATTATTAGCCGGCGGATTAACAACGCTGATTGCTACGCAAGCCATGCTTAATACGGCGGTCGTTTCCGGCGCGTTACCCGCAACAGGAATACCGCTTCCGTTCTTTTCGGCGGGCGGTTCTTCGCTTGTAACAACGATGATCTGCGCCGGACTCATAGCGAATGTGGCAAGAAACGACGCGGTAGCAAGCGGCAAGAGTCTTATTTACGACGTAAAGCAGGAGGTTGAATATAATGTCTGATTATTATTATGAATCAACTGAAACCTCTGAAAATTCGGCAAAAAAGAAATCCGCCGAAAAAATAGAAAAAGGTCTTAAAAAACTTTTAGTCATAGCGGGAATTATTTTTGCCGCCGAATTAATTTGGCTTTTAGGCATCAGTCCTTTTATTCCTTTCTCCACCGTTGAAGTTCACGGATTCACTGATTTTTCACGCAATCAAATTCTTTATCTTGGCGGTATTGACGACAGCTCTTCGTATTTTTCAACTAACATTAACCTTGTAAAAAACAGGCTTGAGACAAATATTCTTGTGGAATCAGCCGTTGTAATGAAACGTTTCCCCGATAAATTATCAATCTATTTAAATCCGCGCAAGCCGACTGCTGTTACATTGCTTAATACAAATATGGGTCAGGCTATGATGTATATCGACAGGCACGGAGTAATTTATAAAATCGAGGAAGAAGCTTCAATGGAAAGGGCGGATATTCCGGTTATATCGGGGCTGGAAAATCCGCAGCTTAGTATGCAGTTACCCACGGCGCTTATTCCGTTGTTAAACAATCTCGGCGAAATCTCAACATCGTCTCCCGAATTGTTATCCGCTATTTCTGAAATTCGAGTGGAAAAGAAAGCATGGGACGGTTACGACCTTGTGCTTTACCCTGTTCACAGTTTAATAAAAGTGAGGGTAGAGAATAGTTTTACTGAAGATGCTCTAAGGTACATGCTGCTTATGTTGAATGTATTTGAAAGGGACAATAATCGTCCGCAGGAAATTGATTTTAGATCCGGTATGGGTTCATATAAAATTAAGGAGTTGTCTTGATGAGTAATGAAATAGTAGTGTCCTTGGACATTGGTTCAACATTTGTACGCGCCATTGTCTGTGAACGCGGCGAGAACGGCGCCCTGAAGATTATCGGAACAGGTACGCGTCCGTCAACAGGTTTAAGGAAAGGAGTAGTTGTAAATATAGAGGCGACATTACATTCAATAGAAGAAGCGATTGAAGAAGCAGAAATGATGAGCGGACTTGAAGTAACGGATTGCTGGACAGGAATCGGCGGAAACCATGTAAACGGAATTAATTCTCGCGGCGTTGTCGGAGTAATCGGAAAAAAACGCGACGCCAGAGAAAGGGAAATAGGACAGGAAGATATTGACCGTGTAATTGAGGCGGCAAAAGCCGTCGTAATACCGACAGACAGGCAGATACTGGAAGTAATTCCGCAAAATTATAAAGTTGATGATCAGAAGGGTATAAGAAACCCGATGGATATGATTGGGGTGCGGCTTGAGTCGGAAGTACATCTTATTACCGTTTCCGTCACAGGAGCGCAGAATTTAATTAAATGCGTTAACCGCGCCGGTTTCCGCGTGAATGAATTAATTTTGCAGACGCTTGCCGCAGGACGCGCCGTCCTTACTCAGGAAGAAATGGATCTCGGCGTTGTGTTAATAGACATCGGCGGCGGAACAACCGACATGCTTGTATATTTGGAAGGCACTCCGTATTCGACATATACCATACCAGCCGGAGGAACGCAGGTTACAGGCGATATTTCAATTATAAAAAATATATCGATAGACAACGCCGAAAAAATTAAAATTGACTCAGGCTGTTGTTGGGAAAAAATGCTGGATAATGATGAAAAAGTAATTGTACCGGGCGTAGGAGGAAGACCCCCAATGTCGATTCCGCGTTCTCAGTTACTTGTAATTATAAAACCCAGAATGGAGGAAATATTTAAACTGGCTAAACAACATATTGATTCGCTGAATCTTCCGCGTCCGCTTGGGGGAGGGGTAGTATTAACAGGCGGCGGAGCACAGCTTTCAGGAATTGTTGAGCTTGCAAATAATATTTTACGGCTGCCTGCGCGTATTGGAACACCAATACCCACGCAGGAATTAGAAGGATTAGTAGTAGAGTACCGTACTCCTGCTTACGCTACGGGAATTGGTCTTGCGCTTGAAGGCTCTCGAAGGCTGGGTATGGATTCAAATGATCGCAGTTCCGATGCGCGTCTTGGTGAAAAAAAGAACGGAACTTTTATTTATAAATTAATTTCATGGTTAAAGGAAGAGTTCGCGTGATTTAGGATAACGTTGTTATTCGGGAAAAGAGATTGTTTATTTAAATGGGAGGGTAATTTTAATGAACATTTTAGCAGTTTGTGAAAAACCGCAAGTTTTACAATTTAAACCACAGGAGGTATCAGCGTCTTTAAAAGTTATTTCAGTTGATGATGATAAAGAAGAGATAATAAAAGCTAATTGCGATAAACCCGCAGTTATTAAAGTTATTTCAGCCGGCGGCGGCGGCGGAAACGCCTTAAACCGCATGGTTGACACAAATATAACAGAGGTTGAATTTATCGCGGTAAATACGGACATTCAGGACTTGTATAAAAAGAGCAAGGCGGATGTTAAATTGCAAATAGGCGCGGAAGTTACAGGCGGACGCGGCGCGGGAGGCGATCCCGGAAAAGGAGAAAGAGCGGCGATTGAGGACATTTCGGCGATTACCGATGCGGTAAAGGGAGCGGATATGGTCTTTATAACAGCCGGAATGGGCGGCGGAACAGGAACAGGATCCGCTCCTGTCATCGCCAGAATAGCGAAACAGTTAGGCGCGCTTACGGTAGCTGTTGTAACAATGCCTTTTGAATTTGAAGGTCGTTACACGATGAAACTTGCGGAAAAAGGCATAGAAAAATTACGCTCGGAAGTTGACACATTAATTGTTATTCCTAACCAGCACTTGTTTAAAATAATCGATAATAAAACCTCATACGACAAAGCTTTCATGATTGCCGATGAAGTGCTGTGCAGAGGAGTGCAGGGCATAACCGACATAATTTTTAAAACAGGTTTCCAAAACACCGATTTTGCCGACGTTGAGACAATAATGAAAGGAAAGGGCGACGCGTTAATGGGTATCGGTTTCGGAGCCGGCGAAAATCGCGCGATGGAAGCCGTTAAAAACGCCATTGATAATCCTCTTCTTGAAGATACCTGCATAGACGGAGCAACCGGTGTTTTAATTAATATTGTCGGACCAGAGGACATGACATTAGTTGAAATCCAAAATATTGTTAAAACCGTTCAAGATAAATGCGATGAGGAAGTTCATATTATTCAAGGTGTTCGCAAAGATCCTAAATTGGAAAATAGTATTCAGGTAACGGTAATTGCGACAGGTTTCCCGATAGAGAAAAAAGAGTCAATAGCAAAAACTCCTTCCTTGGACGCTATGGATTCTGATTTTATCGATTATGCGGAATACGAAAGAATGATTGAAAGGACTAAGAAACCTGAATATTTCTATGTGCCTGAGCGCGAATATCACGATGAGATTGACACACCAACCGTTATCAGAAAACATAAATTCCAAAAAGAAGAAGATGTTTCTTTGGAACCGTCGGAGAGAAGAATTTGAAGTACAAAGATATTCTTGCCAGATATTGTTCCCGTCTTGTAGCTATAGAACGCCGTTCTTTGCTTACAAAGGAATGTTATCGCTTGGAAATAAAGAATTTTCTCGAATATCTTGAATCCAGAAAAATACTTCTTGAAAAAACGGACGCAGTTTTTCTTACGGAATATCTTGCTATGCGTAAAAATAAGGATAATATTAAATCCCGATCAACCGCAAAAGCCATATCCGCTTTAAAATCATTTTACAGATTTGCCCTGGACGAAAAATTTGTAAAAGAGAACCCTGCGGAGCTTCTTGAAAGTCCGAAGAGAAAAATGAATATTCCCGAAGTAATGGACAAAAAAACCATAGAAAGTCTTTTGGGCAACATAGACACCTCAAACCCTCAAGGGTGTCGCGATAGATGTCTTTTTGAATTAATTTATTCGGCGGGATTGCGTGTTTCAGAAGCGGTAAATTTAAACATCAAGGATATTGATATTAAAGGAGGAGTAGCGAAAGTAAAAGGAAAAGGAAACAAAGAGCGCCTTGTTTTGTTCGGTAAAAAGGCGGGAGCCTTGTTAAAAGAATATCTTCAAACAGCAAGAGTAGAGCTTGCCGGAAAAACAAATAAGACGAATGCGCTTTTTATCAGCAGAAACGGCAAACGCCTTTCAAGAAAAGGTATTTGGAAAAATTACGCGAAGTTCGCCTGTATTGCGGGAACATCGTCCCACATTCATAGTTTGCGCCACAGTTTTGCGACTTCTTTATTGGCGGGAGGCGCTGATTTAAGAACCGTGCAGGAACTTTTAGGACATGCCGATCTTTCCACAACTCAGATTTATACGCATGTAGATACGGCAATTTTAAGGGAGAATCACCACCGTTATCTTCCTAAATTAAATATGACGGATATGTGAGAATAATATGAGAAGAGTAAAAGAAACAATATTAGCAACCCTTCTTCTGTTTGCCATATGTACGTTTGTGTATTTCTTATACAAGGAAGTTTTACAAAAAACTAACAGGGAATTAGCAAAAAAAATATCGGAATTAAGTCCTAAAGGCGGGCCTCCTGAAACAATTGACGGTTTAAGAAAGGCAATCGCTATATACGAAGATCAAATTGAAAGAAACGTAAGAGAAGGAGTGCAGACAGGAACTTACTGGAAAATACTCGGTATAAGGCTTGCCGATAAAAAAATGCATAACGACGCTCTTGAGGCGTTTGAAAGAGCTGTTTATTATAACACTGAAGACCCGGCAATTTATTATTTAACAGGTGTTTCCGCAGCATCCGCAGCAAAATCTCAAGTAGGGTTTTCGCCTAATGCGGATAGAGAAAAGGCAAGATTATTTAAACTTTCGGAAAACTCATATTTGCGGGCGTTGGATCTTGATCCCACATACGCAAAACCAATGTACGGTCTTGGAGTCCTGTATGTATTTGAACTTGACAGACCGTTAGACGCTATTCCGTATCTGGAGCGTTATTTGAATATAAATGTGTCGGATACATCGGCAATGTTTATTTTGGCGAGAGCGTATTATACATCAGGAAAGTACGATGATGCGCTTGAATGTTACGACAGAATAATTAAAAAAACTAAAGACAGAAATATAAAAGAAGAAGCGTTAAAGAATAAGGATATTATTCTGGGGATGTTATATGACTAATCGCGGATTATTGGATTTAATGATTTCTCTCTTGCCGAATTTGAAAATAACGGATAAAATTCTGTTATTACAGGCTTTCAACAATGAAGAAACCTTTTTTGTACAATCAAGAGAAAACATTGAAGAAATTCTTAATCATGCGTTACCGGCTTTTTGGGATGTAACTGAAATTTATGATAGAGCCGGACGTATTGACACAATGTGCAGAATGAGGTCTATTAATTGGGTATCGTTTGCGGATGCGGATTATCCGCCCCTGTTAAGAGAATCTTATGATCCGCCCATTGTGCTTTTTTACAATGGGAAACTTCCCAACCCCGAAAAATCGCTGTTGGGAATGGTAGGAACAAGACATCCAAGCCCGCAAGCCGCAGAACAAGCGTATAAAATTGCAGGTAACATCTGCAAAGCGGGCATTTCCGTAATATCAGGACTTGCTTTGGGAATTGACGCCATGTCGCACAGGGGCAGTCTTATCGGTAATGTTCCCGGATACGCGGTGTTGGGATCGGGTATAGATGAAGTGTACCCCTCAGTGAACAGACCGCTGGCAAAGCGGATATTGGATTCAGGCGGCGCTTTGATTTCCGAGTACCCCCCGGGAACCCACGCTTCTAAATGGACATTTCCGGCAAGGAATAGAATTATTGCCGCCATGTCGCGCGGCGTGCTGATTGTGGAAGCGCCCCAAAAATCAGGAGCGTTAATAACGGCGGATTTTGCAGCTGAGCAGGGAAAAGACCTTTGGGTCGCTTCCAGCGGTTTGCTTGAAAACGCTAATTTTGACAAAGGGGGCACGATTAAACTGGCAAACGACGGAGCGGAAGTAATTAACTCCGCTTGTGATATATTGAGAAAATGGAATATAGACACAGGAATTTCTTACGTTAAAAAAACGGAAGAAACAAACACAAGCATGGATGATTATATCATTTCATTGGCTGAATTTCTAAAAATTGAGATTTAAGGATGCGGTATGACGACTGAAAAAACAGAGAAGAGCGCTGAAAAAAAGACGGCGGCAAAGAAAAAAACATCGAAGGTAAAAAAACAGATCCTTGTGATTGTAGAATCACCGGGAAAAGTAAAAACCATCGAAAAATACTTGGGAACGTCTTATAACGTAAAAGCCTCAATGGGTCATCTTATTGATCTGCCTAAATCAAGAACAGCAATTGACGTAGAGCATAATTTTGAGCCTGAGTACATCACAGTCCGCGGAAGGGCGAAAATATTAAAAGAATTGCAGTCAGACGCTAAGAAAGCGGAAAAAGTACTGCTTGCTTGTGATAATGACCGCGAGGGAGAGGCTATCGCATGGCATTTACGAAACGCTATTTTAGCGAAAACGGATAAAGTTCCCATAGAGCGTATAAGTTTTAACGAAATAACTCCTCAGGCGGTTAACGAAGCAGTTTTAAATCCGCGTAACATTGACGAGGAAAAAGTAGCCGCCCAAAAAGCGCGCCGCGTTCTTGACAGACTTGTAGGCTATAACCTTTCTCCTCTGCTTTGGAAAAAAGTTAAAAACGGTCTTTCAGCGGGCAGGGTGCAATCTGTCGCTTTACGCCTTATCTGCGAAAGAGAAAAAGAAGTTGAAAGTTTTATTCCAGAAGAATATTGGACTTTGGAAGCGGATTTCAAATTAGGCAGAACATCTTATGCCGCTCAGCTTGTTATGTGGAATAACAATAAACCTGAACTAAAAAACGAAACCGAAGTTAAAACAATTATAGAAAAAATAAAAAACAGCGAGTGCGTGGTTTCCGATGTCCGTGAAACTGATAAAACAATCCGTCCTAAAGCGCCGTTTACAACGTCGCAATTACAGCAGACGGCGGCAAACAGGCTTGGTTTTACATCGCGCAAAACAATGCAGGTGGCGCAGCAGCTTTATGAAGGCGTCAGCCTTGGCGCAAGCCGCGTCGGTCTTATAACCTACATGCGTACAGACAGCGTCCGTATTTCAAACACGGCGTTGGAAGATGTGCGCGCTTGGCTTGAAAAGAATCATCCCGGCGAGCTGCCGGAAAAACCCGTTGAATACACGGTAGGCAAGAAGGCGCAGGACGCGCACGAAGCCATAAGACCCACATACACCGAATATACCCCCGATTCCGTAAAAGAATCGCTGACAAAAGATCAGCTTCGCCTTTATACAATTATATGGGAGAGATTTGTTTCCAGTCAGATGAATAACGCGAAAAGCAGAACCGTCAGTATTGATATAAAGGTTACGGAAGGACAGGACGAAGGATTGTTCCGTGTAAGCGGCACAAAACTTCTTGAAAAAGGTTTCTACAAAGTAATTAAACTTCTTTCTTCAAAAGATGAAAACGGAAACACCTGCCCGTCGTTAAAAATGGGCGACAAGGTAAATGTCGATAAATTTAAACCTGAACAGCATTTTACACAGGGACCTGCCCGCTATTCGGACGCGTCAATTGTGCGTATCCTCGAAGAAAAAGGCATTGGGCGGCCGTCAACTTACGCGTCTATCATCTCGGTTTTATTGGATCGTTACTATGTTACTCGATCAAACAAACAGCTTGTGCCTACAATTCTGGGCAAATTAATCAATGAAGTGTTAGTTGAAAACTTCCCGCTGTACGTTGACGCTGATTTTACCGCGTCTATGGAAACAAAACTTGACGAAGTAGAGGAAAACAAAGTCAGTTGGCCTGAAATGATAAAGGAATTCTGGTTTCCTTTTAAAACAATCGTAGATGATGTAAGCAAAAAAGTGGAATCATTTAAAGGGACTCTGGACGAAAAAACTGATTTTGTCTGCGAAAAATGCGGAAAGCCGTTACTCAAAAAACTCGGAAGATACGGATATTTTCTTGCGTGTTCAGGCTTCCCCGAGTGCAGAAATACAAAATCAATTCCCCTCGCTAAATGCCCCAAATGCAGCGGCGATATTGTAGCTCGCAAGACAAAGGGCAGAGGCAAGGAATTTTACGGCTGCACAAATTACCCTGAATGCGATTTTATAAGCCACTTTAAACCGATAAACCAGAATTGTCCCAAGTGCGGATTCTTTATGGTTGAAAAATACGACAAGAAAAACGGATCGCATAAAGCTTGTATTAACCCTGAATGTGATTATTTACACAGCGTTGAGGAAAGTGAGGAGTAAAAAATGAAAGAAGATAAAAACACACATATAGCTGATTTTCCGGTTATTGTTAATGAATTTTTATCCTACATGGAATCCGTAAAAGGCTGCTCCGTAAGAACGGTAGAAGCCTATAAAAACGATTTAATGCATTATGTAAAATACTGCGATAATCACGACATTGTTCCTGAAAAAGCGGAAGCGTATCAAGTGCAGAGCTTTATCGCGGAATTAAGCGCGGAAAAAATGGCTGCGGCAAGCGTTAACCGTTTCCTTTCAACAATTCGCGGCTTTTACCGCTGGATGGTGCGTTTTAATAAACGTTCCGATAACCCATGTGTTTCCCTGCGTAATATTAAAATGCCGCAGAAACTGCCCCATGTTTTATGGGAAGATGAAATGGCTGAATTTGTCTCCCTGCCGGAAAGCACAGGTATTCTCTGGCCGGAAAGGGATAAGGCGCTGATTATGGCAATGTATTCCGCCGGACTTCGAATTTCGGAAGTAGTTTCGCTTTCAATGGCAAATATATCCGCCGATCTTGACGAGGCAAAGATAACCGGAAAGGGCGGAAAACAGCGTTTTGTGTTTTTCAGCGACGAGGCAGTAGCGGCGATTCAGGAATATCTTCCGCAAAGAGCCGAACTTTTAAAATCATCGGGTGTTGACGGCAATAAAACAGCGTTATTTATCAGCAGAAAAGGTCAGCCTATTTCAATTCCCGGAGTACGCTGGATAATTTCACGTTATGCGCTTCATTCAGGTTTTGGAAAGAACATTCATCCGCACGCTCTGCGCCACAGTTTTGCAACTCACCTTGTAAATTCGGGATGCGATGTACGCATTGTTCAGGAAATGCTGGGACACTCAAGTATTTCCACCACACAGCGTTATACGCATGTTAATCTTGAAAAAATGAAAGAAGTATATGCGGCGGCGCATCCGCATGCGGAGGGTTAGTATGGCAAAAAAAATAAGAAGCACTACCGTAATAGCGGTAAGAAAAGACGGCAAGGTAGCGATGGCAGGAGACGGTCAGGTAACAATGGGCGAAACTGTTATGAAAAATAACGCGAAAAAAGTACGCCGCCTTATGGACGGAAAAATACTTTGCGGTTTTGCCGGAGCGACAGCCGACGCATTTACACTCTTTGATAAATTTGAAGTAAAATTAAAAGAATATTCAAGCGACCTTACAAGGGCGGCTGTGGAATTGGCTAAAGATTGGCGCATGGACAGAAACTTAAGGCGGCTTGAAGCGCTTTTACTTGTAGCCGATTTATCAAAAACATTGTTAATTTCCGGCACCGGAGACGTGATAGAGCCCGCTGAGGACGCTCTTGCTATCGGCTCCGGCGGCAATTACGCCTATTCAGCGGCGTTGGCTTTTCTGGAGGGAAGCAAATTCTCGGCGGCTGAAATAGCGGAGAAAAGTTTAAAGATTGCAGGTAATATCTGCATTTATACAAATATGCAAATAACATTAGAGGAATTAAGCTGATGGATGAAAAAAAGGAATATACGCCAAAGCAAATAGTTGCTGAATTGGATAAGTATATTGTCGGACAAAAAAAAGCAAAAAGAGCGGTAGCTGTTGCTCTTCGCAACCGCATAAGAAGGTTAAAACTTGCTCCCGATATCCGCGAAGATATCGCTCCAAAAAATATCCTCATGATTGGACCTACCGGTGTCGGTAAAACAGAAATAGCCCGCCGTCTTGCGAAACTTGCAGGGTCTCCCTTCTTAAAAGTAGAAGCCACAAAATATACGGAAGTAGGCTATGTCGGAAGAGATGTTGAGTCCATGGTACGCGATTTAATGGCGGCTGGATTTCAAATGGTAAAACAGGAAATGCAGGAGAATGTAAAACAAGAAGCGGAAAAACGCGCCGAAGAAGCGTTGTTGGATTTATTACTGCCTGTGAACCCTAAAAAGCAAAAAGAGAAAAAACCGCGCCCGGGTCCGATAGTGCGGCCAATGGGTGCTTTCTCAATAAATCCCGAAAATTCAAACGGCAGTATTATTGCGACAACCTTGCAGTTGGGATTCCCTGCGGTAAAAAAGGATAAAGACGCGCAAGATGAAGAAGAACTTAATAACGGCGATGTTCAAAACTCCGCCGCGGAAGAAATAAAGAACGGCGAAGATGAAAAATTTAAAGACACAAGAGAGAAATTAAGAGCGATGCTTCATGAAGGCAAACTTAACGATAGGACAGTCGAGCTTATGGTTGGGCAGAACCCTACATTCCCGTCTTTTGAAATGATGGGCGGCAGTATGGAAGACCTTGAAGCGAGTATTTCAGGCATTGCCGGAATGTTGGGCGGCGGACAAAAGAAAAAAGTTGTTACGGTTCCCAGAGCAATGGAAATATTAAGAGCCGAGGAAGCCGAGAAACTTGTAGACCGCGACAGGGTAAGCGATGAAGCCCGTCAGCGCGTGGAAGAAACGGGAATAATCTTCATAGACGAAATTGACAAAATCGCCGTAAAAGGCGACAGGGGAGGCGGCCCCGACGTTTCGCGCGAAGGCGTACAGCGCGATATCCTTCCAATTGTCGAAGGAGCGACTGTTAATACAAAATGGGGACCCGTCAATACGGATCATGTCCTCTTTATCGCGGCGGGCGCTTTCAATGTAAGCAAACCGTCGGACTTAATCCCCGAATTGCAGGGAAGATTCCCCCTGCGCGTGGAATTGGATTCCCTTGGCAAAGAGGATTTCCTGCGTATTTTAACGGAACCCAAAAACGCGCTTATTAAGCAGTACGTTGAGCTGCTCGGAACTGAAAATGTCGAGCTTAATTTTACGCCCGAAGCGATTGAGCACATGGCGGCGCTTGCGGCGGAGGTCAATTCAAAACTGGAAAATATAGGGGCAAGGCGGCTTCATACAATAATGGAGACCCTGCTTGAGGAAGTTTCGTTTGAAGCATCCGATATTGCCCCCGCAAAAGTTGACATAACCGTGGATTATGTCAATCAAAAACTGTCGGAAATCGTCAAGGATCAGGATCTTGGCAGATATATTCTATAGAAGGGCATTAAAGAGGGAGGTTATTTTGCCGAAATTTAAGAAGGGAGAGATAAAATGAATACATTTGCCAAAACTGTCGATTTATTACATCGCGCTATGGACGCGGGCACTGTCCGCAGATCCGTTATAGCCGACAATATTGCCAATGCTACGGCTAAGGATTTCAAGCGCACGGAAGTTAATTTTGAAAGCGAGTTAAAAAGAGCGCTTGATTCGGAGAAAAAAAGACCGGCTATGGAGATGAATATGTCGCATCCGGGACATTTTCCGAATTACAAGGAAAAGGACTACCGCGACGTACAGATTCGCCGCGTTTTAGACTACGCAAGCTCATACAACAACAACGGAAACAATGTTGATCCTGAAAGGGAATTTATGCTTGCTACAAGGAACCAGATGAATTATACGCTTTTCGCCCAAGCCGCGGCGTTTGAGTTCAGCCAGATAAATCAGGTATTAAGAGGATAAGGAAGGATTAAATGGGATTATACAATTCAATAAACATTGCCGCTACAGGTTTAACGGCGAACAGATTAAGACTTGACGTAATAGCCAACAATATGGCGAACGTTAACACAACAAGGACGACCGAGGGCGGTCCCTTTAGACGCAGCCGCGTTATTATGCGCCCCGCAGTGGAAGGTCCGTTTTGGCGTTCTCCGTTCCTTCCCGATACCATGGACAACGGTCCGGGCAAAGGAGTGCGCGTAGTGGAAGTTCAGCAGGATAGAACAACGGAGACTCGCTTTGTTTATAATCCTACTCACCCGGATGCCATTCTTTCAGGTCCGAGGGAAGGTTATGTTGAAATGCCGAACGTAGACGTTGTTACGGAAATGACGGATATGATTGAAGCTTCGCGCTCTTATGAGGCGAACGCCGCGATTATTGAGGGATCAAAAGCCATGTTCCAAAAAGCTTTGGACATAGGCGGAAAATAATATATTAAGGGGAGGGAAGAATGAAAATTTTTAACAGTCAGGCTTTTGTAAGCGCGTCAGCCGCGCAGAATTACGGTATTACAATGAATCGTACTAACGCAAGACACATGCAGATGCCTGACAGTCCGTATTTCGGAAACGGCAGCAAGTCACTTACGCTTAGGGATACAATAGGCGCGCAGGGAATAACAAGAGCGGGCGTTTTTGAGGACGCGATGCTTAAAGCGTTGGATAAAGTGTCCGGAGCGCAGTTAAACGTAAGCGAGATGGAAAAGCAGGCGATTATTGATCCGGATTCGATTGATATTCACGATATTACGATAGCGCAGGCGGAAGCAAGCATGGCTCTCGGTGTAACTCGTAATATTTTAAGCAGATTAGTTCAAGGTTGGAGAGACCTAATTAATACAAGATAGAATTTATATTCGGGAGGGGATATGAACGAGTTGTTCAAGAAAATCATGGCTAAACTTTCAGCTATGTGGGCAAATTGGTCTGCTACACAGAAGATCATCATTGCCGTAGTGCTGGTTGTCATCATTGCCGGAGTTGTCGTACTCTTTAGAGTTTCGGCGACGCCGGTGTTGACGCCTGTATTCAGCAGACCGATTACCGATGAAGCTGTGCTGGACAGAATAGTAGCGCGCATAGAGCAGGAAGACGTTATACCTACTGTAACGCCTGACAATATCGTGCGCGTTGTTGACGAAAAAACAGCGCGGCGCATGAGGGTAATTCTTATAAGTGAGAATTTACTTCCCACAGGGATTGATCCGTGGCAGATCTTCGACAAAGAACGCTGGACAATTACCGACATGGAACGTAAAGTTAATTTTCAGCGCGCGCAGAAAGACATGATCATAGATCACCTTAAAGCGATTGAAGGCGTTGATAATGTCAAATTGGATATTGTATGGCCGGCTAAAGAACTTTTTGTCTCTGAGCAGAATCCTGTAAGCGCCGCCGTAACAATCATTCCGACGCCGGGAAGCGACATTACCTCAAACAGAAAGAAAATTGAGGGTATGCAGAAAATCCTTAAATCCGCAATTGAAGGTTTAAAAGATGAAAACATCACAATAACCGATAACTACAGCAATGTGCTTAACGATTTTGACGGGATGAGAGATTTTGACAAGCAAGCTCTTACCGAAAGACAGCAAAAATTCCTTTTAGAGATGGAAAAAAGGTACAAAGGTCTTGTGCTTTCATCTATTCAGGAAGTATTTACCCGCGACCGAGTAAGGGATCTTAACATCAAGTTTGAAATGGATATGTCCCAAAAAACCGTTGATGTAAAAGAAAATTTCCCTTTTACGCTTAAACCAAGAACGCCCGGGCTTCCCTATGACGACTCAGTTATAAAGGACTCGGTAATAATCGGAGAATCAAAATCTGATACAAAATGGGAAGGCACGGGAATTAATCCCGAGGGTCCCGGCGGAGTTGAAGGTCAGGCTCCTCCCGCTTTTAAGGATATGAGTAACTTATACGGAAGAATGAATCAGGATACAAATGTTACCAATTATGAAATTAACCAGCGTAAGTCGATTGAAGAAAAAGCCCCTCAGATTGATCGAGTTACGGTTTCCGTAAACATTGACGGAACATGGAAAAGAAAATTTGACGCGAAAAGACAGCCTGTAATTACAGAGTCAGGCAGTATCGAAAGGGAATACACTCCGGTTCCTCCAGAAGATCTGGCAAAGGCAAAAGTATTAATACAGGACGCTATTGCATTCAATATGGCAAGAGGAGACTCAGTAACCGTAACAAATATACCGGTAGATCGCACCAAAGAGTTTGCGGAAGATGATGCCGCGTATTTTAGAAAGAAACAAATGCAAATCACAATAATAGTTTTTATTGCCGGTTTGACATTAATGCTATTTGGATTTATGCTGTTTAGGATGATCTCTCGCGAGATGGAAAGACGCAGAAGGCTTGCGGAAGAAGAGCGGGCAAGACGCGAACAGATGCTGCGGGAGAGCGCAATGGCCGAGGCGGAACAGGAAGGCGAGGATGTCTCGATTTCACTGGAAGAACGCACAAGGATGCAGTTGATGGAAAGCGCTATCAATTTGGCGAAGGAACATCCCGAGGATGCCGCTCAACTCATCAGAACATGGTTATTGGAGGAATAAATTATGGGAAAAACAGCTTTAGTACCCGGAGCCGCCGTAGGCGGAGCCAAGAAAAAGAATGTAAAAGAATATACGGGACGCCAAAAGGCGGCAATTTTCCTTGTAACAATAGGTTCGGAGATCTCTGCGGAAATTTTCAAATATCTGCGTGAAGATGAAATTGAAACTCTAACCTTTGAAATCGCAAGGCTTGAAACAATAGACTCGGAACAGAAGGACGCAATCCTTCAGGAGTTCCAAGAGTTGATGATGGCGAACCAGTTCATCTCAACCGGCGGTATCGACTACGCAAGAGAGCTTTTGGAGAAATCACTCGGAAGCCAGAAAGCTATCGATATTATCAACCGCTTAACGTCAAGTTTGCAGGTGCGCCCCTTCGACTTTATCCGCAGAACAGACCCTGCGCACCTTTTGAACTTTATTCAGCAGGAACACCCGCAGACCATCGCCCTTATTTTGGCGTACTTGGAGCCGAACAAAGCTTCTATTATTCTGCAAAACCTGCCGCATGAAGTACAGAGCGACGTAGCAAGGCGTATAGCGACAATGGACAGAACAAGCCCTGAAGTATTGCGCGAAGTTGAACGCGTTCTTGAAAAGAAACTTTCATCACTGTCCAGTGAAGACTACACAGCGGCGGGCGGCGTTGAAAGCATCGTAGAAATATTGAACCTTGTAGACCGCGCTTCAGAAAAGCAGATTATCGAAGCATTGGAAGACGAAGATCCGGAACTTGCCGAAGAGATCAAGAAAAGAATGTTCGTATTCGAAGATATCGTTATGCTGGACGACCGCGCCATTCAGAAAGTTATGCGCGAAGTCGACTCACAAGAGCTTGCAAAAGCGCTCAAGTCGGTCGATTCGGAAGTTCAGGACAAGATATTCAAGAATATGTCCAAACGCGCGGCAAGTATGCTTAAGGAAGATATGGAGTACATGGGACCTGTACGCTTGAAAGACGTTGAAGAAGCGCAGCAGAAAATTGTATCCATTATCAGACACCTTGAGGATACGGGTGAAATTGTTGTCGCTCGCGCCGGTGAAGACGAATTAGTCGTTTAAGACTTGGCTTGCGCCAAGTCTTAGGGAGTTTCCCTTGCGGGAAACTCCAAACTTGTATGTTGCAAAGAGGTTAACTTATGTTAAAGGCTGTTTTCAGACCGAATGAATTGGTGACGCTTCAAGATAAGGTCATTATTGAATCGCCGAATTCATATTCCGAAATTACTCATTTATCTACTATGGATGATGAAGTAGAAGAAATGGGCGAGGTTGAAGAATATTCAGGACCCACTGCGGATGATCTTCGCCGTGAAGCGGAAATGTTTAAAGCTCAATGGGAAGGCGAAAAAGAGCGAATGATTTCTTCGGCAAAAGAAGAAGCTGAAAACATTGTTAAAACAGCGCAGGATGCGGCCTTTGCGGAAGTTAAAAGACAAACAGATGAAGCGCAAATAATAAAACAGCAGGCGGAAGATGAGGCGCTGAGAATAACCGATGAAGCAAAATTAAAAGCAAACGAGATTGAAGCCGAGGTAAGGCGGACATTGGACGATGAACGCGGAGCCGCAATAGAGTCCGGCAAGAAAGAAGGCAAGGAAGAAGGATACGCAGAAGGCAAAGCCGAAGTTGATCGCCTAATTGAAAGAACTCAAACAGTGCTTGAAAGAGCGCAGGATAAAAGAGGAGAGATATTAAGCGACACAGAGCAGGAAATAATATCGTTAGTGCTGATGATTTCGCGTAAGGTTATCAAAGTGCTTTCAGAGAACCAGAAAGATATTATAATTGCCAATGTTATTGAGGCTCTGCGTAAAGTAAAGGCAAAGGGAAATGTCATCATAAAAGTAAATCTCGCCGATTTACAGCTTGCCACCGAGCATAAACAGGATTTTATCAAACTTATGGAAGGCGCAAAATCCGTTCAAGTTGTAGAAGACAGCTCCGTGGATAAAGGCGGCTGTATTATAGAAACCGATTTCGGCGAGATAGACGCGCGTATCGCAAGCCAGCTTGCCGAGTTGGAAAACAGAATACTTGAAATTGCACCTTCGCAGGGAAGAACGCCGCCGCCTGTAATTAAAACGGCAAATCTTAACAGGGAGCTTGCGGCGACTTCAATGATGGATGCGTTAAATAATGCAGCCGCCGATAGCGACGCTTCAAGTCCTGATTCCGATTCCGATGATCCGGAACTTTCAAGCGGAGCCAGCGCGGCTCTTACCGCATCAGCCGCATTAGCAGCTTTGGCGACAATGGCGACAAAGGGAAAAAGAGAAGTAGATAAAAAATTAACAGCGGGATTAGACTCGCTGACAAGAAGAAAATCCGATAGTTGATACCGTAATTTTACGGAAGCTTGTGGAAGGGGGACCGCATGCAGAACATTGTTGAACCGAGTATTTTTGATAAATATCTTACGTGTACGGAAAAAACAGATCCGATAAAATGCGTAGGAAAAGTAATTAAAGTAGACGGATTATTAATTGAAAGCCACGGTCCTCAGGCGATTATAGGCGAAATATGCAGAATTATAGTTCCAAAGGGAAAGGGAAGCATAAAAGCCGAAGTTGTCGGATTAAGATATGAAATTGTACAGCTCATGGCTTATGAAGAAACGGACGGAATTGAGGTGGGCGACAGAGTAATCGCTCTCGGAACCCGCCTTGAAGTGCCTGTATCGCAAAAACTTTTAGGACGCGTTATAGACGCTCTTGGAACCCCGATAGACAATAAGGGCGATATTTCATCTAACTGCTATTATCCCGCTCTTACAAGCCCCCCTGACCCGCTTAAAAGAAAACGAATAACGGAACGCATAACAACCGGAGTCCGCGCTATTGACGGTCTTCTTGCCGTAGGCAAGGGGCAAAGGCTAGGCATTTTCTCCGGTTCCGGCGTAGGAAAATCCACTCTCCTTGGAATGATGGCTCGTAACACTTCCGCCGACGTAAACGTGGTTGCCCTAATCGGTGAACGCGGAAGGGAAGTAAACGATTTTATAGAAAACGACCTTGGCCCTGAAGGACTTGCCCGAAGCGTGTTGATTGTAACCCCCTCCAATTCCCCCCCCCTCGCACGTCTTCGCGGAGCCTATGTTGCCACCGCCGTCGCTGAATATTTCAGAGATCAGGGAAACGACGTAATGCTGATGTTTGATTCAGTTACGCGGTTCGCCCGCGCCATGAGAGAAATAGGGCTGGCAGCGGGCGAGCCGCCTGCGCAGAGGGGCTTCCCTCCGAGCATGTTTGATTCAATGCCGAAACTTCTTGAAAGATCCGGCACTTCGGACAAAGGAAGCATTACGGGATTTTACACGGTTCTTGTAGACGGCGACGACATGGACGAGCCTGTCGCGGATACAGTCCGCGGTATTCTTGACGGACACATAGTGCTTTCAAGAGATTTAGCGCAGGCGTATCATTATCCGGCTATTGATGTATTGCAGAGCATTTCCCGTCTTGCGCCCAAAGTATCGGGACCCATGAGTAAAAAAGCGGCAGGCGTTATCCGCAAAAGTATGGCGGCTTATGCCGGCGCGGAAGATCTTATCAATGTTGGCGCTTATCATCAGGGCACTAACCCGGAGATTGACGGAGCTATCGCTAAACACAGCATAATAGAGGAGTTTCTTGTGCAGGAAGTAGACGAGCCTTCGTCTTTGGAAGAGACTCTTACGGCAATGGCTGAAATTGCGGAGATTGATATTCCGCCTGAGGAAATGACGGATACAAATATAAAAATAGCGAATACATCGAGCCAAAAAATAAAAGCGTCCGCTCCTGAAACAGCGGAAACTAATAATGCAGATGATGCAAAAATGGCTCTTAACAGTGTAGCGTCGTTATTTTCTTCTCTTCCCGGAATGAGTGTTTTAGGGGAATAACACCTGATGAAAAGATTTACATTCAGACTGGAAAAGGTTCTGCAGCTTAGAAAATTCAAAGAAAATGAATGTAAACTCATCCTTGGGCAGGCAATCAGCGCTCTTAACGCGATAGAAAACGACATAAAAGCAACGGCAATTAAACGCGTCAATGCCGTGGAGCAGCGTTTTGTTTCTACGCAGGATATAAGCTCATGGGATGTTTATATTTTAAGGCTGGAGCAGGAAACGGAAAGACTTATGACGAAGGCGGCGCAGGCTGAAATGGTTGTGGAAGAAAAACGTGCCCTGTACATAGAAGCGCAAAAAGATTTAAAAGCCATAGAAAAACTAAAAGAAAAACGCCAGAAAGAACATCGCAAAGAAATGATGAATTATCAGATGGCTGAGGTTGATGATTTAACGGCGGCTAGGTACGGTCGGGAAGAGATTTACCAAGAGCGTTAATAATAGTGATAAATTCTTAAAACTATGATATAATTCTCTCATGTCGCAATTCGGGAAATATTGGGTTATTTTAAATCCGACGGCAGGGAAGGGTAAGGCGGCTAAGCAGTACCCTAAAATCGATAGTTTCTTCCGTAACAGCGGACTTGAATACGAAATATATCTTACAAAGGGTGTCGGCGACGCTCTAAAAGTTGCCCGTGAATTTCCCATTGGGGAGAACGATGTAACAGTCGCCGCAGGCGGAGACGGAACTTGTAACGAGGTTGTAAACGGCTTATTATTGCGCCGTTGTCCAACGCCCCCTGTTTTCGGGATACTTCCCATCGGGCGCGGCAATGATTTTTCCGCTACTCCTAAAATCCCTCAGGATGTGGAAAAAGCCCTGCAATTGCTTACAACGGGAAACGCCAAGCCTCTTGACGCGGGACTTGTAATAGGCGGCTTTTTCCCCGAAGGACGCTATTTTATAAACGGTATCGGTATCGGCTTTGACACCAAAGTCGGCTTTGAAGCGGCAAAATTAAAAATAAAAAGCGGCATTTCCTATGCTATAGGCGCTCTTATCATGCTTATCCGTTACGAGCCTTCGCCCGTATTGCATATTCGCTATGATGATAATGAAGTAACGCTCCCTGCGGTGCTTGTTTCGGTAGTAAACGGCAGACGAATGGGCGGAAGTTTCTATATGGGACCTAACGCCGTACTTGACGACGGTCTTTTGGACATCTGTTATGTACAGCATCAAAAATCGCGTTCTGCTCTGCTAAAAATAATGTCTCATTATACAAATGGAACTCAGGGCGAATGTAAGGGTGTAACTTTCGGCAGAGGAAAAACATTTCATTTGAAGGCGCTTGAGGGAGGAATGGCGGCGCATTGCGACGGAGAAACTGTCTGTTATGAAGGTAAGGAATTGGTAATAACCTGTGTTCCCAACGCTTTGTGTCTTATCGAGGCATAACGTGGATTTTAGAAGGTTCGTTGTAACTTATTTCATGAAAGGGATACTAAGCGTTATCTGTAAAATTGACTGTAAAGAATTTATTAAGGCGTTAAAAAACAACAAACCCATGCTGGTTATTTTTAACCATATTAATTTTTTGGAAGTACCCATCCTTGTAACTCACAGTTATCCGATGCATGTGTCGGGAATTGTTAAATCGGAAACATGGAATAACATTGTAGAATCATTTATTTTTAACACATATAAGGCGATACCCATTGACAGAAGAGGCGCTTTCAGCGAATCTTTTAAAAAGGCGTTAAAAGCGATAGAGAAAGGGTATTTTATATGCGTCGCCCCCGAAGGAACAAGAAGCAAGGACGGAGTTCTGGGAAAAGGAAAACCGGGAATAATTCAGCTTGCGCTTGAAGCAAAAGTGCCGATACTTCCCGTAGCGCATCACGGAGGAGAAAATGTTTGGAAAAACATCCGTCAATTGCGGCGCACACCGTTTTGTTTTAAGGCAGGGCGGCCTTTCCGCATTAAATGCGAAGAAATGCCGGGAAAAGAAGAACGTGAAAAAATAATGACGGAAGTTATGTCTCAAATGGCGCGTCTTCTGCCTGAAAAAATGCGCGGAGAATACGCTGAGCATGCAAATAAAGAATGTAAATATTTGGAGTTTATATAATGACAAACAGCAATCCTAACGCAAAGGTGCATATATTTGACGTTGATCACACAGTTGTACGAAAAACAACCGCTGAATATTTTGTACAAATGGCGTTAAAACAAAAAATTATACGCTTTTCGCAGATAAGCCATTTATTAATTGACTGGATAAAATACCAACTTGCCTTTCCCAACAATGATTTTATCGAGAATGCAGTTAAAAGATTGGCAGGTCTTCAAAAAGAGTCTCTTGAACGCATAGCCCAAGAATGTTTTGAAAAGAAAATTAAAAAAAACATATATACAGGAATAAAAATCATTATTGATGATTTAATAAAAAAAGGAGAGAAGGTAATATTCGCCACATCATCATTTGATTTTATAATAAAACCGTTAGAAAAATATTTTGGAATAGAAGGTTCTATTGCCTGTCAGCTTGAGTATTCGCAGGGAATAACAACAGGCAAATTAGTCGGCTACAGTTTCTTCGGTCCAAAAAAGAAAACCGCCGCAATAGCATGGATGGAAAGCAACGGCATTAACCCGCAAAAGGTAAGTTTTTTTTCCGACTCCTACACCGATCTCCCCCTCTTAGAATACTGCGGAACCCCCGTAGCGGTAAACCCCGACGGTATACTTGCGCGTAAAGCGAAGAAACGAGGGTGGAAAGTGATAAGGTTTAAAGAAGTGTTGGGATGAGGATCCAGCTTGACAAATTAACAATAAAAATGTTAAAATACTTACAATGTTTTTGAGAAATGCTATCGTATGATAGTATTATATAAATTTTTGGAGGATTAATATGGCAGCATTAGCATCAGGAATTGCGCTTGCGGAAAACGAAAAACTGGTAATGGAGATTGAGGCGGAATTATGGGCAGCCAGTTCAAATCCAATTGCTCAGGCATTGGGCTCGCTTCAAAGGGTTTTTGCAGCGATTCTTGGATTTAAGAAAAAAGGGTTTTGGGTCATAACAGACAAACGTGTAGTTGAAGTTTCAGTACAAATGGCTTGTTGGTGTATTACTGCGGGACGTCAGGTAAAATATATTCTGCCAAGCAGTGTTAAAGAAATAGGTTACGAAAGAAATGCTGCATGCGGTATATTTTGTCCTGCCTATTACCTGTATTACGAATCATTTACCCAAAAATCTTCTGTTTTGTTAAAAGGCGCAAATGAAGACGGCGCATTGAAAGCAACAAACGCTTTCTATGCCGCTATTTCAGCTTCGCAGTAAGATAAGTATGTCAAGATTCCTGTATTTAAATATATATGCATTCTTAATAGTCATTGCGGGGATCTTGACGCTTATATTGCCTTTTTATTTAATTTCAAAATGGATTCTTATCGCACAGGGCATTATTGCCATAAAACTTTTTTTTATTTCAGGCAGACTGTTTTCCACATGGGACGCAAAGAAAAGAGAAATAGATCTTCTTGTAAATAGAAACAAAAATGAATTTCGTCCCGATACTTTTGAAGTTTATATGCAGGCTCCGTGCGGCAGACTGGTTGTACGAGAAGCTTTACGAGATTTAAACATGCAAAGAGAGTATAAGACTCTTTTAAAATTACAAAAACCCCTCTTGGAGAGATTGCGAAATAATTGTACGCCGTCTAAAACCATTATTTTTATTAATAAGGAATCTGTATGAGGATATTATTGATATTATTAGGCGTCATTATCGGAGCCGCCATTGCGTGGGTTTTGAATAAATTTTTGTCTAAAAAAATTGAAAAAAAAGATCAGAGAATCGGTTTACAGGTTGCCGCTTATATTGTGTTTATTATTTTAGGATTGGCTTTTGCGTCTTTATTTTCATTAAGGATAGTATTAGATAAATTTATCGTTAACAGAATACAAGTTATGGAAGCCGATCTTTCAAAAATGTTTCCTAATTCAAATATATTGGAAATAAATATTGATACAAATGAGTTTGTTTCAATGAATAATCAAATACAAGAATCAATAAATGATATAGACACAAGAAATGATAATTATTTTGAAAGATTGGTTTATGACGCTTTTATAGGCAAGTTATATAATTATATAAACGCTGTTGATACCGGTGTTACTGCATTATCAGTGATGAGTGATGAAAATGGAAATGTTACAATAAAAGATATTTTATATAATTTAAAAGACATGGCATTAGATACTATTTCGCCCTATTTCGTAGTTGGTCAAATATTAATATTGATTTTATTTATTATCTCTCTTTTAATTTATTTCGGCATTATTCTTTACGTAAAAAAAGGCGGTTCTTTGTACAATAAATCAATAGTATTTGGAGATACTAATGACACTTAACCAACTCATACCCATCCAACGCTTCATCAATTAGCGGCTCAATTTCCAATTTCTCATACAATTCATTCGCCTCAGTAACATCTCCGTGCAGCACAGGGTGTTGGGGACTGAAAAGCGTACAGCAGTCCTGATACGGTTGTATCGAAACATCGTAAGTGCCGATCTGCCTTGCCTTTTTTATAATGTCTTCTTTACTGAAACCAATCAAAGGGCGAATGACGGGAAGCTTAATCCTGCTTTGCGTGCATGTCATGTTTTCAATTGTCTGGCTTGCCACTTGCGACATACTTTCGCCCGTAATCAGGCATTTGCATTTTATTTTCCGCGCGGCTTTTTCGGCGGCTTCCATCATTGCCATTCGTAACAGGACAGTAGTCCACGGAGCGGGAGCGCGTTCTTTTATTCTCATCTGTGCCTTGGTAAAATTTATAATGTACAGGCTTATTCCCATGCAGTACTCGCCTGTAATTTGCGCAAGCTGGATAACTTTTTGTTTCGCTTCCAATGAAGTGTATGGATAGGCGTGAAAATGAATAGCGTCTATGCTCATCCCCCTGCATGCCATCATAAAACCGGCGGCAGGGGAGTCGATGCCGCCCGATAATAACAACATTCCCCTTCCCGCGGTTCCCACTGGAAGGCCGCCGAATCCCCTTTTGCCGCCTGAGTAAACCAACGCTCTTTCGCGGATTTCAATTTTTATATGATCATCGGGGTTATGAATATCAACTTTCAATTCGCTGAAGGCGTTTGTAACCGCTTCGCCCGCGTTACAGCATAGCTCGTAGGAAGTGAGGGGAAAACTTTTGTCCGTTCTTCGGGCGTCTATCTTAAAAGTTTTTACGCCCTTTTGGCGGAGTTTTTTTCCTTCCTCAACGCAGGCGGCAAGAACGGCGGCGGGATTTTTTTCGCAATATGTAATTTTCGCCCACCCTGAAATCCCGATTAAATGGGAAAGCACGTTTTCCGTTTCCTGCGCCTTTTCTTCGGGAGCGTTAAGGTAATAGCGTCCGGCTGTGAATTTTAATTTTACGCCGCCTATGCCGGAAAGCAGGTGTTTAATATTGTGCTTTAACGCGCCTTCAAAAGTTTTGCGGTTGTCGCCTTTAAGAGTCAGTTCGGCGGGTTTTAAGAGCCAGTTGCTTACAGGAATTTTAACACCTCCGCTACCGCTCCAAGAAAAAGATCGATATCTTCGTCAGTAGTAGAGTATCCTTGAGAAATGCGGATACCTTCCACTCTCAATTTTTCATCAACACCCATCGCTGCAAGGACAGGGCGTTCCGGCGACGATGAAGAACAAGCCGAGCCGGTTGAAACGGCGAAACCTAAGTCGTCAAGAGCGCGAGCCATCACTTCGCCGGGAATGTCTTTGAATGCGGCTTGTAAAATGTAGGGAGAAAATCTGCCGTCTTCAGGGGTGCGGCAGGAGGGAATGATCGTACAGCGCTCGATATCAGCGAAAGAGGTTATCAGTTTTTTCCATCTGGCTTTTGCCCGCTCATACTCAGCTTGTACTGTTTTTGCGTCCGCGTATTGGGTAAGGCAATTTGCCAATTCGACTGCTCCCTGCGTGTTCTCCGTTCCCCCCCGTATTCCTTTTTCCTGACCGCCGCCTGTGTAAAACGCTTCCAAAGGTTTTCGCAGGTACAAAAGCCCAATGCCTCGAGGTCCTGAAATTTTATGGGCGCTTATGGAAGCGGAATCGATTTCACAATTTGGAATATCAATCGGTATTTTCCCGATTGCCTGCACAAGATCGCAGTGAAAATGAATGGGCGCTGTTTCCTTCCTTTTTTTGATAACTTCCATTAAAGAAGCGATGTCGGTTACTGCACCCGTCTCGTTATTTACCGACATAATCGCCGCAAAACGCACATCGCCGTATTTATCAAGAGCTTTTGTAAAAGTTTCAGGCGTAACCATTCCGGCGGGCTCTACCGTAACGCTTCCTGTCGGCTTTCCCATTTTTTCCAATGTTTCCATTGCCTCTCTTACGGAAGCATGTTCCGCCGAAGACGAAATAACCCTTCCTTTTCCCGGACGGGTCAAATTGGAAAAAAGAGCGATACTATTTGATTCTGTTCCGCCCGACGTAAAGTACAGAGTTTCAGACGGTACGTTCAAAACGACGGCGCACCGCTGTCTTGCGTCCTCAAGAGCTTGTCTTGCCATGCGTCCTTCGCTGTGGTTAGACGACGGATTCCCAAAGGGGACGGAACTGTCGGTTTTTGAATAGGGGGAAGACGCCGCCCAATCAAGATAAACTCTTTTTTTAAAAGATTCGATTTTTATCATAGTTATTATCGTTTACTACTGTAAAAATATATAAAAATTTAGTAATATTCAATGGGAGTGTTATTATGTTAGTGTTGAAATTCGGAGGCTCATCCGTTGGAAGCGTAAAAGGGATTGAGCAGATTATCGGGATATTAAAAGACAAAGAATACAGCTCAAATGTAAGCGCCGTCATTGTTGCCGCTTTTTCAGGGGTAACAGACGCTCTTATTGAATTGGCGTCTACGGCGGTTAGAGGCGAATCTTACAAAGAACAGCTTGAAACCATAAGTAAGCGTCATAGAGACTGCGCCGAGTATTTTTTAAAGAATGATGAGCGCAAAAAAGCGGTTAAAGAAATAGAAAACAATATAACTCTGCTGTCGCAAATTCTTGACGGAATAACGCTGTTGAATGAATTATCTTTGCGAAGTCAGGATTTAGTTATGAGTTTCGGCGAGAGGATAAGCGCCAACCTTGTCGCTTCTATATTTACAGCGAACGGTATTAAATCCTCATATTTAGACGCCCGAAACCTTGTAAAAACAAACTCCAATTTCGGCAGGGCGGAAGTTTTAAGAAAGGAAACAGAATCTAATATTAAAACCTACTTTAAGACGGCAAAGAAAACATTACAGATTGTTACCGGATTTATCGGCTCAACACCTGACGAATATACAACCACTATAGGTCGGAATGGCTCTGATTTAACAGCCGCTCTTTTTGCCTCCGCTCTTGGAGCGAAAAAACTTGAAATATGGATTGATGCTGACGGAATGCTGACAGCCGATCCCGATCAGGTAAAGAATGCTTTCCTCATAGATGAAATTTCTTACAACGAAGCGATGGAAATTTCCCATTTCGGCGCAAGTGTAATTTTTCCGCCGTCTGTTAAACCGGCGCTGGAAAAAAATATTCCCATTTTTATACGCAATACATTTAATCCAAACGGCAAAGGTACAAAAATTACCGCTAATGCCGCGCCGGGTAAATTCCCAATCAGAGGGATAAGTTCTATAAACCAAATTACTCTTGTAAGAATTCAGGGAACAGGCATGGTAGGAGTAGCGGGCTTTTCCGCCCGTGTGTTCGGCTCTCTTGCGCGAAAGGGAATAAGCGTCATGCTGATTACGCAGAGTTCCAGCGAATACTCAATTTGTTTCGCTGTTTTACCCCAAGACGCGCAATTAGCGGAAACATCATTAAAAGAAGAATTCGCTCATGAAATCAGCAATCGTTCTCTGGAAAACCCAATCATAGAAAAAAATCTTTCCATAATAGCGGTTGTAGGCTCGGCTATGAAAAGCACTTCGGGTATTTCGGGGAAATTTTTCCACGCGCTTGGCAGAAACGGAATCAATATAGTCGCTATAGCGCAAGGCTCATCGGAAACAAATATTTCCGCCGTTATATCATCCTCTGACGAAGGCAAAGCCCTTAACGCCATTCATGACGCTTTCTTTTTCGCCAATCAGCGTACAGTCAATCTGTTCGTTATCGGCACAGGCTTGATTGGCGGCACTTTACTGGATCAGATAGCCGAGAACAGCGCAAAGCTTGCTGATAACATGATAAAGATTAATTTGATAGGAGCCGCCAATTATGACAAAATGATTTTTTCGCTCGACGGACTTGATCCTAAAAATGTAAAAAAACTGCTCACTACCAAGGGAAAAGTTGAAGGCACTCAGGCGATAGAACCGAATAAAAAGGGGGCGGACGCTTTTATCGAAAAAATAGCGTCGTTAAATCTTCCCAATTCATGCTTCTGCGATTGTACCGCAAGCGAAGATATTGCAAGTCTCTACGAAAAAATCCTTCATTACTCAATACCCATTGTTACACCGAATAAAAAAGCAAACTCAGGCTCTTATGACTATTACAAACGGCTTACAACATATTCAAAGGAAAGGGGAATTCCCTATCTTTATGAATGTACTGTAGCCGCCGGACTGCCTGTAATTTCCACACTGCGAGACCTTTTCCTTGCCGGTGATAAAGTTATCAAAATAGAAGCGGTATTATCCGGCACTTTAAGTTTTATCTTTAACAGTTTTGACGGTTCAAAACCTTTTTCAGATCTTGTTCGTGAGGCAAAAGAAAAAGGCTACACAGAACCCGATCCAAGAGACGACCTTAACGCTATGGACGCCGCGCGTAAAGCTTTGATTCTCGCGAGGGAATGCGGTCTTAACCTTGAGTTTAAGAATGTAAAAATCGATCCTATTCTGCCTAAGGCATGTTTAAACGCTAAAAGCATAGACGCTTTCTTTAAAGAGCTTAAAAAGACCGACTCGGAATTTGAAAAAAAGCGCGCGCAAGCCGCAGCGGAAGGCAAACAGCTTCGTTATGTCGCTTCAATAGAAGAAGGAAAAGCGCAGCTTTCTTTCCGCGCCGAAGAAGCCGGAAGCCCCTTCCGCTCATTAGTGGACAGCGATAACATTGTCGTTATTACCACAAACCGCTATTCAAAACTCCCAATGGTTATCAAGGGACCGGGAGCGGGCGCTCAGGTTACAGCGACCGGAGTATTCGCCGACATTCTGCGTACCGCAAGAACGTTGGTTTAGGAGGCATTTATGGCTATTGCTGAAAATATAAAAAACGCCCTTGCCGGATCTTCGATGATCCGCAAAATGTTTGAAGAAGGCATAAATCTGAAAAAACAGCACGGAGAAGATAAGGTTTTCGATTTCTCTCTTGGAAATCCTGATGTAGAACCGCCGCCTGCTTTTCACAAAGTTTTTGTAAATCTTGCCGAAAAAGACGAAAAAGGCTCTCACGGCTATATGCCCAACGCCGGTTATCTTTTTGTTAGAGAAGCACTGGCTAAAAAAGTATGTAAAGAGCAAAATGTAAATATAGACGGCTCTCATATAATCATGACGGTTGGAGCCGCAGGCGGGCTTAATACAGTCTTCAAGGCAATTTGCAACCCGGGCGATGAGGTTATTGTAAGCCGCCCGTACTTTATGGAGTACCGCGCCTATACATCCAACCACGGAGCGAAACTTGTCGAAGTTGACGCGCAGGAAGATTTCAATTTAAACATTTCCGCAATCGGCGCGGCGTTGAACGAAAAAACCGCCGCAGTCCTTATTAACTCGCCCAACAACCCGACGGGGAGGGTTTATTCGGCTTCTGTCCTTGCCGAACTTGCCTCTCTGCTTACGGAACACGGTAAAAAGACAGGACGTTTTCCATATCTTGTTTCAGACGAACCCTACCGCGAAATCGCGTACAATGTCGATGTACCTCCGTTTTTATCATGCTATGACGAGTCAATAGTAGTCACTTCCTATTCCAAAAGCCTGTCTCTCCCCGGCGAGCGTATTGGTTTTATTGCGGTAAACCCCGCGGCAAGCGGCAAGGACGATCTTCTTAACGGACTAATTTACGCTACAAGGGTGCTTGGCTTTGTAAACGCCCCCGCTTTAATGCAAAGAATAGTCGCATCCCTTACAGATGAACGTGTTGACGTTTCAATTTACGCGCGAAGGCGGGACGCTTTTATAAAAGTGCTGAATAACGCCGGCATTGAATATTCTAATCCGCAGGGAGCATTTTATCTTTTCTGCAAAGTCCCGAAAAGCAAAACAGGCAAGGAAGCTGACGATAAAGCGTTTGTAGAACATCTTAAAAAACATCTGGTTTTGGGAGTGCCCGGAAGCAGTTTCGGTAAAAGCGGCTGGCTTCGGTTTGCATACTGTGTTGATGAAAAAATAATTAACGCCTCACAAGACGCTTTTAAGTCGGCAGTTGAAAGTTGGTAATTGGGGAGAATATGGGAACAGATTTTAGTCACCGCAAAGCAAGTATTAATCTGCGGCTAGTTACGCAAGACGGACAGCCTGCGGTTAATCAGGAAATTAAAATAGAGCAGAGGAGTCACGAATTTTTATTCGGCGTCGGCGGATTTGAAGCCGTGGATCTTGCAGGAGGAAACCCTGACGGCGGTGCGCTTGAAGAAAAACGCGCGGCGTATTTACAGGAAAAACTTGACAAACTTTTTGCCCTTAACAATTACGCTACATTGCCGTTTTATCTGGGACGCTATGAGCCGCAGGAAGGCAAACCCGACGAAAAGCGGTTAAAAGCCGCAGCGCGTTGGTTTGCCGAGAGAAACGTAACGGTAAAAGGTCATCCTTTGTGCTGGCACACTGTCTGCGCCCCGTGGCTTATGAATTATTCCAACGCTGAAATATTAAAAAAAGTAATAGAAAGAATCGAGCGCGATGTGTCCGCCTTTGCCGGATTAATCGATATATGGGATGTAATTAACGAAGTTGTCATTATGCCGATTTTTGACAAATACGACAACGCCATTACGCGAATATGCAAGGAATACGGACAGGTGCGCATTGTTAAAGAAGTATTTGAAGCGGCAAAACGCTCTAACCTAAACGCAGTATTGCTGTTAAACGATTTTGATACGTCAAATGATTATGAAATCCTTATTGATAAATGTTTGCAGGCGGGTATTCCGATTGACGTAATCGGCATACAATCGCACCAACACCAAGGTTATTGGGGCGCGGAAAAAGTCCGCAATGTGCTTGAACGTTTTTCCCGCTTCGGTCTGCCATTGCATTTTACGGAAAATACGCTGATTTCAGGAGATATAATGCCGCAGCACATAGTTGACCTGAACGACTGGCAGGTGAAAGAATGGCCTACAACTCCCGAAGGAGAGGAACGGCAAAAGCGCGAAATTATCGAAATGTATGAAATCTTGTTCGCTCATCCTAAAGTACAGGCAATTACCGCTTGGTCAGGCTCTGACGACGCATGGCTCCACGCGCCCGCCGGCTTACTTCGCACAGATAACAGCGAAAAACCCGCATACAAGGCGTTACTCTCAAAAATAGAAAACGAATGGCGCACGGTAATAACAGCCCGTACGGACGCAAACGGCGCCGTTAACATAAAAGGTTTTAAGGGCGCGTATGAAATCTCATGTATGGGTAAAACCGCCCTTTTTGAACTGGACGGAAAAAGTAACAATTTAGAAATACGATTAGTGTAAGCTCAAATATCCTCAAACCTTATTCCCTCGCCTGAGGGGATAGAGTTCCTTGCTGTTCTTCCTTCAATCTCTTTTTCCCAGCGCGGCTCAAGTCCGGGACGCAGTATTTTTTCTGTTCTTAAACACGCATAATCGCCTTTTTTTAATGTTTCGCCTTTTTTTATATCCCTAAGCGCGTGAATGGAGCGGTTTGTAAGATTATAGTTGCTCATCTCCGAGGGGGCGAGCGTTTTAACGCCGCTGCCCAAAATCTGCTGTACAAGCTCCTTTCCCCGCTCTAAGCCGTAGTAGGCGATTATTTCGTTAGTTGTGGCATCAGCGGCGCGGTAAATGGCGCGGGTCATTTTGTAAAATTCATCAGGCGGCAGGGCGATTGGGTCGTCAAGACCGGGATCGGATCTTGAAAGGCAAAAGTGCTTTTCTATTACTGATGCTCCCATGGCAATAGCGAGGGCGGGGACAAGTTCCGGGTCGGAACTGTGATCGCTTACCCCCACAGGAACGCCGAAAATTGCCGCAAGGTTTGGAAGGACGCTCAAGTTATATTCGGTCTCGGGAGCCGGATATGAGGTTATACAGTGTAAAAGGCATAATTGAGGAGCCGGTTTTAGAATAGAAACGGCGGTTTCTATGTCAGAAAGACGTGAAACTCCCGAAGAAAGCAGAATGGGTACCTCCCAACCGGCAATTTCTTCCAGTAAACTTGTAAAATTTAGCTCGGGAGAGGCTATTTTTACCACTTTCGGCTCTAGCTTCTTCAAGTTTTTAGCGCTTTTTAGCCCAAAAGGGGTGCAAAGGAACAAAATTTTCTTGGATTCTGTGTATTCTTTGATCTCTTCATAGAAGTTTTGCTTCAATTCAAGGGCTTTAAACCTGTCATATAGCTTAATTTTACCGCCGGGAAGGGGTACTTCCCCTGTATTTGGGGCGAGAATTTCATTGGCAATGACCATTTGAACCTTTATACAGCCTGCTCCAGCCTCAACGGCGGCATCAACCATCTCTTTTGCCTTTTCAATACTGCCATTATGGGAAGTGCCCAGCTCGGCTATAATAAGGGGGTATTTGGGGCTAAAGACCCATTTATCGATTTTTATCAAATTTTTTTTATTTTCATTCATATAAGTACTCGACATATTATAAAAATTTTTGTATAATATAACAAGATGATAAATTAGGAGGCTTTTATGATAAGCGTTTATTGCGATGTTTGTAAGAAAAAAATGGATAATCCGGAAACCGACAAGACATTTTTTTATTATGGCGAATTCAGTGTTTGCGAAGACTGCAAGGATAAACTTGAATATCAAGTAAAACCCCAGGTAAGAGCAAGAGACCCTTTCTCTATGGAATGGTATCGTAAACTTATGCTCGATACTTTTGGAAGGGCAGCCCAAAGAGGCAGATAAGTCTTAGGACAAGCATTTTTCTATTTTTTAAAAGTAAGGAGTTATCATGTCGGGCCACAGTAAATGGGCGACGATTAAGCACGCAAAGGGAGCCGCGGACGCAAAACGCGGTCAGATGTTCACAAAGTTAATAAAAGAAATCTCAATTGCCGCCAGAATGGGAGGCGGCAGTCTTGACGGCAATCCGCGGCTTAGAACGGCGATTTTAAAAGCCAGAGCCGCGAATATGCCCAAGGACAATATTGACAGGGCGATTAAAAAAGGAACAGGAGAGCTTGAGGGCGTAAACTATGAAGAACTTGTTTACGAAGCTTATGCCCCGGGCGGAGTTGCGATCTTTATCGAAGTTTTAACAGACAACAAAAACCGCGCCGCTGCGGATATTCGTAATATTCTTACGCGCGCAGGCGGACAGCTTGCCACTTCAGGCTCGGTCTCAAGGCTTTTTAAGCGTCTGGGCGTTATTACCCTTGACGGCGAAAAATACACCGAAGATCAGGTAATGGAAGCCGCATTGGAAGGCGGCGCTGAAGACGTTTCTCTCTCCGAGGGAATAATCGAAGTAACAAGCGCGCCTGAAGATTTTGAACAAGTATTGAACGCGCTTCAAGCCAAATCATTTGAAACCATGAGCGCTGAAGTAAGCATGGTTGCCGAAGCGGAAGTTTCGCTGGACAATGACGGAACAGCCAAAGCGTTAAAATTAGTTGACAAGCTTGAAGAAAACGACGACGTACAGAATGTTTATTCAAATATAGCAATCCCGGAAGGGTTTGACGCTGGTTAAGAAAAAACAAACAGAAACCGCATCTCGCAGAATTATAGGAATTGACCCCGGTCTTGCAAGCACAGGCTGGGGTGTCCTTGATTCCGTTAACGGCAAAATAAAATATGTTGATCACGGCGTTATTGCAACAAAGGCGGACACCCCAAGGGCGGATCGCCTTTTTTTTATTTTACAATGCATACGCGATTTAATAAAAAAGTATAAACCGCAGGAAGCCGCTATAGAAACCCTGTACTTTGGCAAAAACGTCTCAAGCGCAATACCTGTTGCCGAAGCAAGGGGAGTAATTTCCGCGGCAATAGCGGAGAAGGGTATTTTTTTGCATGAATTTACACCTAACGCAATCAAGCAGGGTGTGACCGGAGTAAGCAACGCTGATAAGAAACAAGTGCAGGAAATGGTTAAGATTATTTTAGGACTGGAAAAAATCCCCAAGCCTGACCATGCGGCGGATGCGCTTGCGGCGGGGATTTGCGCGATGAAGATGTGAAATATTACATAGCAATACATTTGCAGCACATTAAAAATGCCAATCAATTCCCGCTCGTTTCATTATGCCGTTTGCTACATGGCGAGAAACTATTTTACCATCTACGGTAATAGGCAGTTTTGTAATAGGGCTGAACCAAATATCGTGATCTCCCTTGCCGTGCCGTAGAAGATGACAGCCATTTTCAGCCAGTTTTTTTCTTACTTGCTTTTCATATTCGGCCATTATGCCACAACCGCTAACCGTTCAGCCTTAAAATGGAGTCTTACCTGAGAATGATCTTTTCCGCTTAATTCAAGAAGCTCCGGAACCGCTTTTTTAACATTTTCAATAAGAGTATCAAAAGAATCTGATTCAAGGATAAGCCCCGGTAAATCCTCGCTTTCAGCAATCCATACAGAAGCTTCATCATCCCATAAAAAAACGATGTTATATTCCATTATGTTGTTATTATAACACAAGTCGAAATTAATATCTATGTCATATAAAAGATGCCTGTTATCCAAATGCATAAAACATCAAAACTCCCAAGGATTCAGCAAATTGATTCCCTCGATCTCCTCAAAATCTTTTGTATTCCTTGTGATAAGAAACATGTGGTGAACAATAGCCGCCGCCGCAATCAGCGTATCGGCAACCGGTAATGTTCTTTCCGCTAAAGCTCTTATTTTTCCCCATTCAAGCATTACTTCGGCGTCAAAGGTAATTATGCGTCCGTCAAACCATTGCGGTAATTGCGTATACAGCCAAATTGCCAAGTCATGCTTTTTTTTGCTGTGGGGCATTTTTTCTATACCGTAACCTAACTCACCTAATGTAATAGCCGGAATGTACATATCTTCCCAATTTAGGGTGTTTATAAAAGATTTTACGTTCTCACTGCAATTTGATTTTTGCATCTCGGATA
>Ga0268262_10001001_pt1 | contig 36123 bp, 33 predicted proteins | sample TergutNc150P3_FD_190354 | JGI IMG/M metagenome (GOLD analysis project Ga0268262, IMG submission 190354) | Nasutitermes corniger P3 segment gut microbial community from laboratory colony in Florida, USA - Nc150 P3 (SPAdes) (version 2) | ecosystem: Host-associated > Arthropoda: Insects >...
GCTGGTGGAGCTGGGCGCGCCCCTCAAGTTAAGAATGCTGATGGTGCCGGGGATGAACGACGGCGAGGAGGCCATCCAAGCCGCGGCGGCGTACGTGAAATCGCTGGGCTTCGATAAGATCGAGCTGATGCGGTATCACAATATGTATGAGGGCAAGGCCAAGCAGCTCGGCATCGAGGTGCCGATGCTGGGCATCACGGGGGACCAGAGCTTGCGCGCGCTGAAGCGTGGTGTAGAGCTGTTCAAAAAATACGGCGTGGGCGCGTGCAGCGACGACCTGGCGGAAAAGCCGCCCGCGGCGCAGTTCACCCCGCGCGTGCTGGCCGTGCAAAAGGCCATCCGCGAGGCCCCGCGCTCGATCTGCTTCGAGGTGTCGCGGCTCAAGACGGAGTATTACAAGAAGTACGACGGGTTCAGCAAGCCCGTGCATATTCACCGGGCGGAGCGCCTGCGGCATGTGCTGCGGCATAAAAAGACGATTGTCTACCCCGGGGAGCTGCTGGTGGGGAACTTCACCGGCAAGCGCGTGGCCGGGCAGATCTGGGAGGAGCAGTACGGCGCGCTGTACGCCCTGTTCATCGGCCAGGCGCACAAGCAGACCCCCGTGAAGTTCTACTCCGACCGCAAGGAGCGCCTGGGCTACTACTTCAACGTGTTCCCCTACTGGCTGCCCAAGGGCACGATCTTCCGCGGGGGCGGGGGCTTGAAAAACATCTTCCTCACGCTCTCGCGGGTGGCGGAGACGTCGACGGGGTTCAACAACAACTTCGCGGCGATCGCGCACTTCGTGGTGAATTTCGAGCGCATCCTCAAGCTCGGCACCACGGGCCTGAAGGCCGAGGCGCAGGCCAAGATGAAAGAGCACCCGGAGAACAACCAGGACTTCTACAAGGGCGTGCTGATTTCGCTGGAGGCGCTGGAGGAGTGGGCCGAGCGCTACGCGGCGCATTTGTGGAAGCTGGCCGGCTCGGAGGCCGACGCGAACCGCAAGGACGAGCTGGAAAAGATGGCGCGCATCTGCGCGCGCGTGCCGAAGTACCCGGCGCGCACCTTCCACGAGGCCCTGCAGAGCATGATGTTCCTGCAGCTCTCCCTGTGCATCGAGGCCTACGAGAACGCGGTGTCCTTCGGGCGCATCGACCAGATCCTCTACCCCTACTTCAAGGCGGATTTGGAGGCCGGGCGGATTACCTATGACGAGGCCAAGGAGCTGCTGTGCCTGTTCGTGCTGAAAATGGATGAGGTGATTTTGGTCAACGACGGCGACGGCGTGCTGAATGTCAGCAAGCTGTTCGAGACGCTCTCGGTGGACCAGGCGCTCACCTTCGGCGGGGTGGACAGGGACGGCGAGGACGCCGTGAACGACGTGACCTACATGTGCATCGACGCGTGCGAGCTGCAGCCCCTGGCGATCAACATGTGCGCGCGCATCCACGCGAAAAACCCGGAGAAGTACCTCGATCGCCTGGCGGAGATTTACATCAACGGCTGCCCCATGCCGGAGCTCTTCGGCGACGAGGTCTACATCGAGAGCCTGCAGCGGCACTACCCCGACACCGGGGTGGAGAACGCCCGGGACTACGCCATCGTCGGCTGCGTGGAGCCCATCGCCAGCGACGACCACTTCGGCAACACGGACAGCGCCAACATGAACCTGGCTTTGCCGCTGCTCCAGGCCATGAAGGGCCAGGAAAACGACCTGTGGAAATTCCCCTTCCACCTGCAAATGGAAAAGATGCACACGCGCATGATCGAGTACTTCCTGCCGCAATTCAAAGCAAAGCGGGAGAAAGCCATCGAAATGCGCAACCGCAAGCGGGGGATGTATGTGTACAACCCGCCGAAGGACATGGACGAATTGCTCGCGCGGTTTAAGGCGCGGCTGAACGCCCTGGCCCGCTCCATCCTCGCCGACCAGCAGATGATCGAGAAGGCCCTGAGCGAGTACTTCACCACGCCGCTGGCGTCGTCGCTGTACAAGGGCTGCATGGAGAGCGGCAAGGACGCCTACGAGGGCGGGACGCACTACAACACCGCGGGCATCCAGGCCGTCGGCGTCACGGACGTGGCGGACTCCCTCCACGCCATCGACGAGCTGGTGTTCAAGCAGAAGAAGTACACCATGGAGCAGCTGCTGCGTGCCATGGAATTCAACTTCGAAGGGAAGATTTACCAGCGCATCCGGCGGGATTTGCTGGCCGTGCCGAAGTTCGGGGACGACTGCTCGCCCGCGGCCGCGGCATGGGTCACGCTGGTGATGAAAATCTACAACGAGGCGCTGGAGCAGTGCCCCTACGCCGTGCGGAATGGGAACTACACCGCGGGCTATTACGCGCTGAACGTAAGCGACCGCTACGGCATCAAGACGCAGGCGCTGCCCTCGGGCCGCCTGAAGGGCACGCCGCTGGCCAACAGCGTGGCCCCGGCCTACGCCATGGAGAAGGCCGACCTGCTCAGCTCCCTCAACGCGCTGACTGAAGTCGATTTCACCGACTACGCCGCCAACGGCACCACGGCCACCTTCACCATCGACGCCGCGCTGTTCCCCGGGCACGAAGGCGTGAAGAACCTCGGCAGCATCTTCAAGACCTTCTTCACCAGCGGCGGCATGCAGTTCCAGCCGAACATCATCAGCCGCGGGCTGTTGCAGGACGCCTACGACCACCCGGAGAAATACAAGTACCTCATGGTGCGCGTGGCGGGCTACTGCGCGTACTTCAACGAGCTATCGGACGACCTGAAGAAGGTGATTATCAACCGGACGTGCTACGGGTGAGAGAATTTATTCAAATAAATTGCGGGCGGGTGTGAAGGCATCCGCCCGTAATATGTGATTTTTAGGTTTCGTACGCCGAAAACCGCGTGGGCGGCGGCAGGGAGGGCTCGCCCCCGAGCACCTGCTTGACCAGGGCGATTTTCTCTCTTGCGGCCGCAACGGTCAGCTCGCCCGCCTGCTCCTTCGTGAACAGCCGCCCGTTGAGCTTCTCGCTCGCGAAATACTCGAGGCATTCGATCACGGCCCCGCCGAACAGGCCGACGCAGCTTTTCAGGTGGTCCACGAGGGCCCGGCCCTCCAGAATATTGCTCCGCCCGAGGGTGTATTCCCGGCACACCTCGAAGGCGGGCAGCTGCCCGGCGCACCCGGCCGCGCCGGGAATGTCATTTTTGGTGTAATAGCAGTTCACGAGGTCGCGGGCGGCCTTCATGCGCAGAGCCGTGCTTTTGGCGTTTCCCCGCAATTTTTCAAGGATGCAGGCCGCCTCGTCCTCGTAGGCCATATCGGCCTTGCAGCTGCCCCGCAGCGCCCAGGCAAGGCAGTATTGCAGCTCCTCGTTCATGGGGTATTGGGCCGCCGCCTTGCGCAGGAGCGGCAGCGCGGCGGCGTAGTCCCGCGCCTCGAACAGGCGGGCCGCCTCGTCGTGGATCTCCCGGATCATCTCGTCGGTGCGGCTGACGTCCACGCCCAGCAGCGCGTCCGTGGTGACGCCGAAAAACCGCGCGATGCCGGGCAGCATTTCGATGTCCGGGTAGGCCGCGCCGGTCTCCCATTTGCTCACCGCCTGGAAGGATACCCCGAACAGCTCCGCCAGCTGCTCCTGCGTCAGGTCCTTTTCCTTGCGCAGCGCCTTGATGCTTGCGCCGATGCTCAGCTCCATCACGATCACCTTTCCCTGTCAAGATACTCCCATTGTAGCATGCGCAGGGAAAAAAGCAATCGTTGCGTGTTAGAGCGGGGCTCAACCTGTGGTTGAAGGGCGCGTCGGCGACGCGCTGGCGAAGCTGTTAGGCTTGCTTCCTGTATCCGCATTTTGGGCAGGCGCCGTTTTCATTCAACAGAATGCCGCATAGCAGGCACCGGTCTCTTTCTTGCTGGTTCTTCGGCCCGTACTCCTGTACGGCGCCGTTCACGCCGCTTGTGAAGGTAATTTTCGCGATATTCAGCCGATCCTTCAGCAAATCGTAGACGATTTAAAATCAGCGCGTGGTCAAAATTTTGCAGGACTTCCCAAGCGGATTTTTTGATTTCATTGCAGGGGAACACCATGTTGACGCCCGGGTTGACGGTGTCCTCCACCTCAAGCGTCAGGATTCCCGTATGACATCATCTTCAAAGGCATTTGTATGCGATGCAAAGACGGCACATCGAAGTGATGTGCCGCCTGACGTTTTCACCCCCGCATGGATTTTTGCAGCGCCAGCAGGGCCTTTTTCTCGATGCGGGAGACGTAGCTGCGGCTGATCCCTAAGCGCTTCGCCACCTGCCGCTGCGTGTGGTAGTCGTTGCCGTAAAGCCCGTAGCGCAGCACGAGGATCTCCTTCTCGCGGGATTCGCTCATGCGGCCCAGCAGGCCGTAGAGCTGCTCCACGCGGATTTTCAGGTCGATCTCGTCCGAGACGGTGTCGTCCATGCTGATGACGTCCATCAGCGTGAGGGGGTTGCCCTCGTTGTCCACGTCGATGGGGTCGCTCATGGAGACGTCCTGGGCGTTCTTTTTTTGGTTGCGGAAGTACATGAGGATTTCATTTGCAATACAGGCACAGCGGCCTTTTTGAGTGGCAATTCTATGCCGAAGCGGGCGAAAACCTCACGATTTTCTACTCCCAGGGGCATTTTGCGCCGAAGTATATCCATCGCGTACCCCTGCGCCGCGCCAAGCGCCAATGCGATGCCGCGCTGTGCAATTTGCAGTACCGCAGCGTAGAGGATATCCCCGCCACGGCCGAAAAATTGCGCTGGCTGCGCTGCCAACGCAATCTGTATCAGGTAGAGGTCGCCGACTATGCCGGTCTGGAGCGCTCGACGTATATCGGCTATGAGGAAGGAGCAAGGGATTCCTATCCTCCGGACAAACTTGCGAAGATCGCGGCGCTGTTCGGGGTGCCCGCAGAAGATTTGCTGGACGAGTACAATCGCTTTCTGGCAAGGCAGGGAGAGGAGGTGCAGGCGATTCGCCGGGAGTGCGGGCTATCGCAGGAGCAATTCGCGGCGCTGTTGGGAGTATCGGAGAGCGCAGTGCGGCGTTGGGAGAACGAAAAAGCTAAGATGACAAAGGGGATATGGGAAAGGATTTCTGGTTTACCTCTTGACAAATCGCAAGAATTATGCTAATCTATAGTTGCGCTGCGGATTTGCATAATTCTTGCGTTTGAGCACACGCTATCATCAGGAGGGCAGCCATGTTTTACGAACGAACCATCGAGAGCTCCCTGCGCAGCATCAGCGAAACATTTCCCGTGTTGATGCTAACCGGTCCGCGCCAAGTGGGAAAAACGACGATATTGCTGAAGCTCGCGGAACCGGAACGCAAGGTGGTGTCGCTTGACGACCCAACCGTCCGGGCGTTCGCCAAGTCCGATCCCGAGATGTTCTTGCAGCGCTATTCCCCTCCGGTGCTGATTGATGAGGTGCAATATGCGCCGGAGCTGTTCAGCTACATCAAGGTGTATGTTGACCGGCACAAGCGCTGCGGCGATTACTGGCTGACCGGTTCGCAGACCTTTCACATGATGAAGAACGTGACCGAGTCCATGGCAGGCCGGGTCGGCGTGGTGCGGATGCTGGGGCTTTCCAACAGCGAAATTGCGGGTACGCGCTTTCCTCCTTTTGCGGTGGAACCCCAGGAGCTGATTGCGCGCATGAATACCGCTCCCGCCATGGACATGGGCGAGGTGTACGCCAGAATTTTCAAGGGGTCTATGCCGAAGCTGTACGAAAGCCCTGACGTCAATCGGGAGAAATATTTCGAGTCCTATCTGGAAACGTATATCACCCGCGACGTAAAGGCTCTTTCACAGGTGGGGGACGAGCTTGCTTTCCTGAAATTCATCAGCATCGTCGCCGCGCGCACCGCGACGAACGTCAACTACGACGCCCTGGCCAACGAGACGGGGATTTCGGCGGCGACGGCAAAGCAATGGCTCTCCATACTGGTATCTTCCAGCCTGGTGGCGCTCATCCCACCCTATTTCAACAGCGCGCTGAAGCGCGTGATCAAGGCCCCGCGTATGTACTTCCTCGACACCGGCCTGTGCGCCTATATCACGCGCTGGAACACCCCTGAAGTGCTGGAGAGCGGCGCGATGGCAGGCCAGTTCTTCGAGACCTGGGTGGTTTCCGAGATTTACAAAAGCCATATCAACAACGGAAAACTGCCGTCGCTGTATTTTTACCGCGACAGCAACAAGAAAGAAATCGACCTGATACTATGGGAAGGCGGCACGGTATATCCCATTGAGATCAAAAAAAGCGCCTACCCCAAGGACGCGACGCGGCACTTCTCCGTCCTGAATCCAATCGCGAAGGAACCCAGCGAGGAGGATGTCTTTTCCGGCACGGCGCACTTGAAAACCGAAATCGGCGCCGGCGCGGTGATTTGTCTTTGCTCCGACGTGCTGCCCATCGACCGGAAGAACTGGTATGTGCCTGCGTGGATTATCTGAGAAACATCTATAGCGCCGTTCCCCTTTTCGGCGCAAACAGCTTCGCCATGTCTACGCCCTCCAACTGCAGCAGCGTTATTTTTGTCTGAACGCCGCCTGCGTAACCCGTCAGGCTGCCATTCGCCCCCACAACCCGGTGGCAGGGAATGATAATGGAGACCGGGTTGTGCCCCACCGCGCCGCCCACCGCCTGGCTCGACCTGCACCCCAGCCGCTTCGCGATTTCGCCGTAGGTCGTCACCGCGCCGTAGGGGATTTCACGCAGGACGCCCCATACGCTCTGGCGGAACGTGCCGCCGATTGGCGCGAGGGACAGCTCCGAAATAGCGGGCTTCTCGCCCGCGAAGTATCTGTCCAGCCAGTGCTTCGCGGCATCGAAGATGGGCAGGTCGCCTTTCTCTGTCATCCTTTCGGGGATGGTATCGCCATGATATTTCTGGCCCTCGAGCCAAAGGCCGACGAGGTTTTCGCCGGTGCCGTCGCAGGCAAGGGTGAGCACACCCACGGGGGATGGGTGGGTTGTGAAGAAATACATTTTCGGGCTCCTTACGTATAAATTACTTGACAGCCGCACATACTTCGGCTATAATGGAATTGTATTCCTGATTAGTCGAAAGAAGGCGTTCGCATGTACATTCAAAGGCATATTCAACCCGTGGTGGAGCGTATCGCCCGGCGCAAGCCCGTTCTGGTGCTCACCGGGGCGCGGCAGGTGGGCAAATCCACCATGCTCAAGGAGGTGTACCATCATCTGAACTATGTTGCCCTGAACCGCCCGCTGGTGCGGCGGAGCGCGATTGATAACCCGTCGCTGTTCTTCGAGGAACACCGTCCCCCGGTGATTGTGGACGAAATCCAGAAGGCGGCGGCGCTGTTCGACTACATCAAAGACATCGTGGACGAGGACAGGGCGAAGGGGCAGTTCTACCTCACGGGTTCGCAGAGCATGAAGCTCATGAAGGGCGTGAGCGAAAGCCTGGCCGGGCGCGCGGGGATCATCAAGCTGCTGGGGCTGTCCATGCGGGAGTTGGACGGCATCTCTTGTCATACGCCATTTGTACCAACACAGGAGCATAGGAAAACCATGCAGGCGGCCGGCGCGGGTTTCGATTATCACAGGACGGCGGAGCGCATTCACAAGGGATTTTTCCCGGAGCTATACGAAAATCCCAGTGATTTGCGCGACTGGGCGGATTACTACAGCTCCTACTTCCAGACCTACATCGAAAAAGACATCAAGGACGTGCTGCAAATTCAGGATGAATCGGCGTTCATCAAATTCGTGAAGGCTGTGGCCTCGCTGACGGGGGAGATGCTGAACCTCAACACCATCGGCGGGATTTGCGGGAAGGACGCGAAGACCGTGAAGGCGTGGCTCTCCGTGCTGGAATCCAGCGGCTTGGTCTATCTGCTGGAGCCGTACTACAATAATTTCAACAAGCGCTTGGTGAAAACGCCGAAGCTGTATTTTCTCGACACAGGGCTCGCCTGTTGGCTCTTGGGATGGAACACGCCGGAGCAGCTTATCAACGGGGCCATGTGGGGGCACATGTTTGAGAGCTTCGTCTTCGCGGAGGTGCTCAAGAGCTATTATAATGACGGCATCGTCAAGCCGCCGCTGTACTATTATCGCGATAAAGACAAGAACGAAATTGATTTGCTCATTGAGGACGGGGAGACGCTTTATCCCGTGGAAATTAAAACGACCAGCGATCCGACGAAGGCCATGGTGAAGGCCTTCCGCTGCGTGGCGGAGATTCCGGGCAAGCGGCTGGGGCCGGGCGCGGTGGTTTGCCTGGCGAAAGAGGCCCTGCCATTAACAGAAACTTGCTGGGTTTGGCCGGCGGGGCTGGTATAAGCTATCTCTTCTCAAACTTTCCGTATTCCCCCGGCGGCGCAGCCGCTATTCGCCGTAGGACCAAATGCGAATCAAGCCGCCGGTTTTCCCGTCCAAGGCAATGCTTAGATCGCTGCCTGGCCTGTTTTGCCAATAGGTAATAACCCATATGCCTTTGTTTGCATCATAGGCAACTTGCGCCAGCTCAATGGCGTCAGCAAAAGCTCGGTTTCCCGCTCCCTGCTCGCTTGCCATCACTTCGGCCGCAATACGGGCGGCATCTTCTCTCGCGGCGATGCCATGGTCAAGAAACTGTGTCAAGTCGCTGAGCGGTTCGATCCCCGGCCAAAGATCGTCCCAAGCCCGGCCGTCCCAAACCATTCCGGCCAAATCAATTTCCTTATAGTTCACCGCTATCCTGCGTACGCCGTTTTCGTCATAGAACCGGTTGCCGTCCCCCTCCACCCAGATCATCGTAGAGGGCGCTGGCGTTGTGCAGCCCGCAAGCAGGAATAAAGAAAGAGCTAAGACGCATATCCGCTTCATATTGACCTCTCCTTGCATGCTATTCTTATTTTCTTCTCCGATACTGCGGAGGTGGGCATGTCGGGAACCACTTTGCGCAGCCCAAAACATCAAGCAATTGCGCAAATGATGAAATGACATAGTCCGCGTCCGGAAAACTGCCCTGCTCTTTTGTGATGAAAATTGTTTTTAAACCAACGCTTTTTGCTCCCGTGATATCTTTGGCATAGTCATTTCCAATCATGATAGTTTCTTGCGGAGACAGGCCGTATAGATCAACAATGCCCTGATAAAAGGCGGGCGACGGCTTCGTTGCGTTCAGCTCTTTTGAGGTGATGAAGCCAGCAAAATGCTGGTCCAGGGCCACGCGCCGGAAGGCCTGCCGCATCAGCGCGGCGTCCGAATCCCCCGCGTTTGACGCGACGATGCATTTAAAATGTTCGTGCAGCAGTGGTAGGGTTTCTGCCACGCCGGGCATTGGCGATACCGTCTCCCAAAAAGCCATGGCGCCTGTATATTGGGGGTAATCCACCATCAGTGTGCCGCCCCAATCGAATAGCAGGCATGTGATGTTGGGTTCATTCATGCTGCTGTTTCCTCCGATACTTCTGCCCGCGCGCGCTCGGTGTTTGGGGCAGCGTCATTTCAATCAGGCCCGCCTCCAGCGCGGGGCGCAAGTAATTCTCGCGGAAGGTCGGGCGGTGCTTCAGGCCGAGGGCTTCCATGAGCTCCACGGCGGAGCGCGTGCTTGTGCCCAGCGCGTCCAACAGGCGTTTTACTTGGTCGGTCACATGGTCGCTATCCTGGTCGGTCGCGGTGAATTTTTCGAGGGTATCCCAGATCGCCTGCAGCATGAACAGCACGAATTCCGTGCAGTCGCCGGACTCGTTCGACCGGCCCAGCGCGGCGTAATATTCCTGCTGGCGCGCCCAGACCATCGTTTCCACGGGCAGCCAGGCGAAGATTTCTTTCCATTGATACAGCAAAAGCGTCTGCCACATGCGGCCCATGCGCCCGTTGCCGTCGGCGAAGGGATGGATCACCTCGAACTCGTAGTGGAACACGCAGCTTTTGATCAGCGGGTGCGCAGGCGATTCCCGCGCCCAGCGGATCAGGTCCACCATCAGCCCGGAGACCATATCGGCGGGCGGCGCGATGTGCACGAGCTCGCTGCCCCGCACCACGCCGATGCGCCCCGTGCGGAACTCCCCCGGCGCTTTCACCAGGTCTTTCATCAGGATGCCGTGCGCGGCCTGCAAGTCCATCAGGTTGTATGGTTCGAAGTCCAGCAGGCGGTTGTAGGCCTGGAACGCGTTTTCCACCTCGCAGATGTCCTGCGGGGGCGCGAGCACGCGCTTGCCGTCCAGCAGCGCCGTCACCTGCTCCAGCGAAAGCGAGTTGTTTTCGATGGCCAGCGACGAATGTATGGAGCGGATACGGTTGGCCCGGCGCAGCCGCGGGTTCTGCTCCATGCCGCTTTGGATGGCCAGCACGTCAACGCGGGCGGCGATTTGCGCCACCAGGGTCAGGATTTCGTCGGTGATGGTATAGGTGGGAGTCATTGGGGGCCTCCTTGCATGGGGAGCGATTCGTTGCCTCCATTATATATGATAATCGGAGGGCTGTCCAGATAATTCTTGCCATTTCATGAGGCAGGTGATATAATAATACAAAAAGGCAAGGAAGGAGCGGAGACGATGAACCCAATCCCGCTTGGCGTGTACCGCCATTATAAAGGCAATCACTATGAGGTGGTCGGCTTTGCCAGGCACAGTGAAACGCTGGAGGATATGGTCATCTACAAGGCACTGTACGGCGAGGGCGCAACGTGGGTGCGACCGCTGGCTATGTGGGATAACCCGATTGAGGCGGACGGGAAGACTGTGAAGAGATTTGAATATATCGGCTGAGCCGGAGGAGAAAGCGCCATGCACACAGGCTATTTCGGGGCCTCGAAAAAATATCCCGCCGGCCTGCGGCTGGTCAGCATTGCGCGGTTTTGCCGCTTCTGGCAGGGCGATACCTATCTTGATCTGGCCCCGCCGCCGGAGCTTTTGCGCATTGATAACCCAGAAACATATGCCGCGCTGTATCGCGAAAGAGTGCTGGACCGCCTGGACCCGCAGGAGGTCTATGCGGACTTGGGGGATTCGGCTGTGCTGCTGTGCTACGAAAAATGGGCGGACGTGCGGCAGGGGAAATCGTTTTGCCACAGGCGGCTGGCCGCGCAGTGGCTGGAGGAGAACATAGCCGGGTTAGCAGTAAACGAGATTGAGTTGTAAGGAGTCAACCCCGGAAGGTCATGCATTGCGCTCGACCTTCCGTTTGATGATTGCGTTAAGTAACTCCATCTTTTGCTCCTTCGGGCAGCCCAGTTTCGCGATAGTATCCACCGCGAACGCAGCGTGAAGCTCGGCCGCGCGCCGCTGAAGCTCCAGCAAGGCTGCCGGGTCGCTCGGGAAATAGGACACCACTTTCAACGCGCGCGCCACCTCCAATCTTTGCCGCAGTGCATTTTTATGCGGACAGGGTTGTACGATAGCACCATCACAGCGAGTCTTCATCCCTCCGATGGAACAGGTCATCGAGCCGGACTTTTCCCCGTGTGCGCCGGACATTATTAACGGCTTCCCGGCGGAACTCTTTGACTTCGTCCGGCGTGAAGGCCTGCAGTTCCGCCATCATTTGCATGATCACGTTGAGTTCCACGGCGTAGCGGAACAGCCCTTTCGAGATTTTCACGGCTTCGAAGTCCACCGCTTTTTCGATGGCGCCGGCCAGTTTTTTCACGAGGGCGTCCTCCATGGCATGGCCCTGCAAGCCCGCGATAAAGCTCTCCAGCGCTGCCGCGACGAACTCGTTGCGCGAGCGACAGTCCGCTTGTTCCTGGTAGGCGTCTGCCCGCCGTACCAGGTCGCTGTCCAGATAAATGCTGATTCTTTGCTTTTCCATAATTCTCCTTTATTTTGTTGACACCAAAACAGGTGCACCTGTTGAACCGCAGTGTTTCGGGCTTTCGGGCCTGTTTTGCCAGATTACAGCCACCTGCTTTGAATCTCTGACATAAACACAGCCACCTAAAGCGTTTTGCCGAGCTTCCGTGAAAAGTCCGAAACACTGGGATTTTCGACCGGCGTTGCCGGGCGATGTGGTCCGCAACGGGCGCCTTAGGTGCACGTTGCTTTATCCTGCTTGTTTTTCGCTTTCCTGCCGATATCCTTCGTTTGTGGATTTTGCCCAAAAAGCCGGATCCGAGAGGCGCGAAGCGGGGAGCCTCACCGCAGGTGCCACACGTGGCCACACGGGGGTCAAGGGTGGGCTTTTGGCTTCCAGCGGGCACATCCTCGCATCAGGGCGTGAAAGCGGCATACGGGGCGAACGGGGGCCAAACACGGGGCTACGGTGGCCTGTGTGACGGCAGTGACGCCTGTGACGGCAAATTTGCGGCCGGGCCGCTATCGAATTTGCCGTCATTACCGTCATTGCCGTCATAGAGCTACGTGCCGCCGGGCGGTAGAACAGGGTCGCAAGGAACGCAAGAGTCGCAAATTCTGCTACACCCTGCGGTAGAAAAACTTGCGTCACTTACGTCACTTGCGTCACTGATCCAGACGCGCAGGATGCGGGCACCGTTGCTGCGGGTGCTCTCGAAGCGAATTCCCTGAGCTTCCAGGCCGAAGCGGTGCCGGTTCATTTTTTGTTTGAGCGCCTTGGCTGTCAACGGATTGGGGAGGTCGAGGCTGAAGAGGCTGGCTAGCTCGCTGTTGCCGCCGTCGTATCGTTCCAGCGTCCGTATGAACTCGGCGAACTGATTCACGAACGGATCAAGCAGCAGCGCGGGCTGCGCCACGCTGTCGGCGACCAACTGCCAGACATGATTATCACCGAAGGATAATTCAAGCTCGCGGTATTCGATGTCCCTGCCCACGCAAGTGAGCGTAGCATTCTGTTCGCTGCGCCTGCTCTTGTCCAAGATCATGGCCACGTCCGCTGCGCCGCTGATCCCGGTGGATCCAGAGAGCCTGTTCAGCGGATCCGTGTCGAACATCTTGCGCAGGTGGTGTACCAACAGCAGACAGATGCCCAAGCGGTCCGCCAAGCGTTTGAGCAGGAGAACGTCCTGGTAATCCCCGGCGTAGCTCGCGTCGTTGTTCTGGCGGACCATTTGAAAGGTGTCGATGGCCACCAGCGCCGTGCCGGGATGTTCTTTCACGAATGATTCGATCTGCGCTGCGAGGCCGTCAGCGATGGTGCCGGCAGAGACGGCAAAGAATATGATCGGCGGTACATCGTCCGTGATATCGTTCAGCCGGTCCTGGATGCGCTGCCACTTGTCCTCCAGGCACAGGTACAGCACCGTGCCCTGCCGCGCGGGAAAATCCCAGAGCGATTCTCCTTTCGCTACGCGCACGCAGAGGTCGAGGGTCAGCCACGACTTGCCGATCTTCGGCGCGCCGCCGAGCAGCGCAAGACCCTGGGGCAGAAGCTGCTCCACCACGAAGCGTATGGGTTCCAGCCGGGTGTCCATGAGGGTTTCGCCGTCGACGACCTGTAATTTTTTTGTCTGTAAGATATAAGTTCCTCTTTTCTTGTTTTGTTTTTTCTTTCAGCAGACGGCTTGGCAGCCTTCATCGGAATTTCACCGGCCCCTTCACGCGGCCCGCAGTCATTGCGGAAGTATCATTATCACCTTTGCCTGTCATGGCCCTCCCCGGGTTGCCTGCCCGGGGTTGAAGCTCTGGCCGTTCTCGCTCTCCCGTGAGGGGTCTTGGCGCGGCCGCTCCTGTAGCTCGCCCTGTTTCACGTGTGTCCAGGCGGCAAAGGCAACGTTTCTGCTAAATCGTTATTCAGTTTTAGATCGCTGTCGGATTTCTGGTTGACATTTATCTTAGCATCGGTTACAATGAATTGCAATAGGTTTGGGCCGTTTCAGGTAAATCCCAAATCTCTATCGGTAACAGGAGGAGAGAGCCCGATGCTACAAGGCAGCAACCTGCGTGCCAAAGATAAAATCGATGTCATCGGTAATTTTACAGCTATTTTTTCTGGCGGAAACGTACTGCTGGGCGGAAAAGCATTTCCGCTGGGGCAGATCAGCACCGATGTGCTGAACATGTCACAGCAGGATATTATATCGGTTTCGACGCAGGGCATGGACTTCTCCCTTTATGCGCTGGGCAAATTGGAGGATTGGCAAAAAAGCAAAAGCCCCGCTGTGTTCCACGAGGTGGAGAAGGAACTTAGCAAGGTTCTTGATATTATTGTCACGATGCCGCTGTACCGCGAGCTCGCGGTGGATTGGGAGATATCGCGCAGGGTGCCGACGATTGTTCTTGAGCGTCACGCCGCTGAGCTTGATTCGATTCTTTTTCCCGGCACATCGGATTTCCAGATGGTCCACGACTGGATTATGCAATTCGGTTTCATGGGCGCGGAGATCACAAACTTCTGGATGTATGTGAGCCATATGCTTGACGCGTTCTTTGAGCGCTTGCTGAAACGCAGCCCTGAAGCGTATGCCCATGGCGTCTGCGAATATTTCAAAGATCCGAAGGGCCTGGTTGCGATGTCGAAGCAGCTTCCCGAAGAGGCGCTATTTCACTTTTTACAGTCCGCAAAGATGGAGATGGAGTATGTCCCCATGCCTGACCCAACAGACAAGACGCGCTATCTGATTGGCGAGCGCGTGGTGTTCCATTCCATCGGGGATTTTCTGCGGGCGGACTTCTTCCGCGGGTTGCAGTACGGCAACGCGCCGCGGCGGTGTCACAACTGCAAAAAGTTCTTTTTGCTTACAGCAGGGTACAATACCTGCTACTGCAACGACATCGCGCCGGGCGAGACGGAGCGCACCTGCCGAAAGGTCGGAGCACACAAGAAAGCTGCTGCCAACGAAAAAACACCCGCTCAGATGGAGTACCAGCGGGTGTACAACCGGCTGAAGACACAGAAGAGCCGGGGGAAGATATCCACTGACGAATGGAACGCTCTTGTTGCGCAGGCCATTGAGGTAAAGGACCAGGCGGAGCGTGGGGAGTTGGGGGATGAGGAGATGAGGGTGGCATTTGAGAGGATGGGAAGAGGGTAAAGAAGAGTTCGAGTCTAGTTGCATCGACTGTGTCTATCGCTCGATTCGAATACAATGCGTCCAGTGGTGCAAAGCACCCCCCAGCGGCGCGTCAATATAGATACTTGGCATCAGCTACGCCGCCCGCTTCGCCGCGTAGGCATCCAGTTCGTCCAGCAAATACTCTGTGCCATGGACGTGCAATAACTCAAACATATCATAGATATACTGATCCGCTCCAATCCGGCGCAGATAGGTGAACACCTCGCGGCCACTTTGGTTTTTCGCTTTTTTGTACATTTCTACTGCGTGGGCGAAATAGGCCACGCGGCGCTGTTCCTCGCTCATGCCTGTTCCTCCGTGATGGTTTGGACCGCACCGGTCGCCAGTTCCTCTTCCAGTAAATCGAAAAGCGTTTCAGCGCTCAGGTGCCATAATTTCGTGTCCTCCGCCTCCAGCGCCTCGTACAGCGTGGAGGAATAAAGCAACGCGGATGCCGCCTGCCAGCCCACGCTGTGTTTTGCCATCACCATCTCAATCAGGCGCGGAGTCAGGACGGCCAGCAGGGAGTGCAGATTTTCCTGGTTTATCATTTCTATCAGCCCTCCATCGTGTAGCTGCGAAGATAGCGCAGATAGCCCAACGCTTTGCGCGTCTTGAAGCAATACTGGTCCTGCAACTTATACGCTTTCAGCGCGCGCAGCGCTCCCTCGAAATCCAGTACGCCACTCTCGAACAGTTGGATGGTCGCAAATACGTCATCGTTGGCGGTCGGGCCAATACAGAGGTCGTAGTCTTCGCCCGCATATGCCTTGCGGCGATTCTCATGGATGAACGACAGCCATTCGCCGTCCGCTTTCGGAAATGTGCGTGTAGCAAGATCGCTAAATCCTTTGTCATCGAACTCAAACACGCTGACGGCTGGAATGCCGACAGGTTCTTTTTTGTACTTGATCGCGCGGTTCCGAACGATGAACCCAAATTTTTGCCCCTGCTCCTCGCTGGCGGACAGATAGAACCCCTCGCCAAAATCCAGTCCCCGGAGGGATTGCCGAATTTCAGGCTCGGTTACGATTATATTGCTACCGTGGTATAAGAGCATAGGCGCACCTTCCTTCTATTGCTATTATACCGCGATTCGCCTGAAAAAGCAAGCCCCGGAGCAAAATTTGCTCCGGGGCAATTTGCTTTAGAACCACATCCAGATAAACCCGAAGCATAGGAAGAACAGAATCCAGTTCAAGAAAGTCGCCTCGTACTTCGTGCTAAAGATGGTTTTGGCCCATTGCGCGGTGAATGTCACATTGCCAGTGACGGTGTAGTTTGCGCCTACGGCGAGGGTAGTGCTGCCTGTTTTCCAGCCCTTGAAAATGCTCTTGCTTTTAGTAGGCGCGGCGGGGAGCGTAATCGAAGTGCCGCTGGCGACGGTGACAGGGGCGATGGACGGGGTGCCGCCGTCTGTGTTGTAGGTGACGGTGTAGTTCGTTACCTGGGCCGCGCTCACCGTGAGGGTAAAGCTGGCCGTCGCGTTGGGGGATACACCATTGCTGGCCGTCAGCGTCACAGGGTATGTCCCGGCGCTCAAACCTACCGCAATGTCGAGCTTCTTTGTGCTGTTATTCCAGGTGATTTTCCCATCGTGGTTATTGTTGAGTGTTATCGTTGGCGCGGGATTTCCAGTTATGGTATAGGCACCGGTGGAGGTGGCTGAATAACCTTGAGCGAGGGACAGGGATGTTGGGCCAGTGATGGCTGGCGGTACATCGTTCTGGGGAAAGAAGATGAAGTCTCTGCCACCCCAAGTGCCGTTAAACCCGTATACAGCGGATGTGCCAGGCAAAAAGTTGTAGGAACATTTTAGCATCCATAAATCCGACAGGCCAGTGACGTTGATAGTGGTTAATTGATTGTTACGGCAGTCCAGTGCACCTAAACCAGATGGCAATGTGGGCAGGGAGGCTAATCGGTTGCCACTGCATTTTAAGTCCCACAGTCTGGACGGCAACGTAGGTAGCGACGTTAATCTGTTGTCGTTGCAATTTAGCTCACTGAGATTGGGCGGCAGCGAGGGCAGGGATGTCAATTGGTTTTTGTCGCAAAACAAAGTCTGTAAGCTCGTCGGCAACGATGGTAATGTACTCAATAGATTATTACTGCATTCCAAGCGCCATAGGCTTGGCGGTAATGTAGGCAATGATGCTATTTTATTATCTTGACAGTATATACTTCCCAGATTGGGAGGCAACGCAGGCAGTGTTGCTAATTGATTTCCAATGCACCACAAAGTCGTTAGGCTAGACGGCAATGTAGGCAACGCTGTCAGATTACTGTTAGCGCAAAACAGAGATTCCAGATTGGGCGGCAGCGTAGACAGCGTTGTCAAGAATTGGTTGTCGCCGCAATCCAAAAGTTCCAGACTGGACGGCAGTGCAGGCAGGGACGCTATTTTTGTGAAACGGCAGTCAAATTCGGTCATGCCTGTGAAATATTCTATTCCCGCTAGGCTGGTTATGTCGTCGTAGCCTCCGTATGGAGTCCCATATACAGGAAAATATTGAATCCGCGCTACATCGGCGCTGTATATTGGCTCCGGCGCGGTTTTCCCGATTACCTCATATACCGCCGCGCGGAAATTCAAATCAATGAATTTGGCCGTGATATCAGTGCCGATGCCGATATTAAATTCTTCTTCATAATTCACACCTAGCGCGGTTCCGTTGACGATGGTAGCTTTAACCTTGACCGTTCCCACTGCGGTTGTATTAAGCGTGCTGCCAGTAATGACCGCGCCGGTGGTTCCAGCGCTTGCGACGCTCCAAGCAATCGTTTGATTTGTGGCCTCGGAGGGGAATATCGTACCAGAGAGTATCAGCGGAGTTCCTGCGATACCAGTTGTCGGTACGCCTGTGATGTCAATAATAGGCACAACGCCAACCTGGGCCACGTTCTGCGGGTAGTAAATATAACGATATTCATCCCGTACCTTTCCCCACGTGCCGGTAAATCCAATAACAGCTGATATGTTTGTCATATTGTTGCGGGAGCAGTCAAGCGCCCACAAGGACAAGCCTGTTACATCAAGCGCGGTCAATAGGTTGCCACCACAATTCAAGTAGCCCAGATCAGGCGGCAGTGTGGGTAGTGAGGATAGCTGATTATCGTTGCAGGATAAATAATATAGATCAGATGGCACTGCGGGCAGCGCTGTCAATTGATTGCCGCTGCAGCCAAGATTGGTCAGACCGGATGGCAACGTAGGCAGTGAGCCCAGCAAATTGTTGCCACAGATCAATTGCCTAAGTGCAGACGGCAGCGTTGGCAATGCGGTCAATGCGTTATTGTTGCATCGCAAATATCCTAGCCCGGGCGGCAGAGCAGGCAATGTAGTTAATGAGTTATAACTACAATTCAAATCCCTCAAACCAGACGGAAGCGCAGGCAATGCAGTCCATTGATTGTAACGGCAATCTAAATAATTCAAGCTAGAAGGCAGCGCTGCGGGCACGGATAGAGAAGGTACATTTCCGCAAATCAACGACTCCAGGTTGGACGGTAATGCCGGAAATGAAGTAATTGCGTTATAGTTTTCGGGGTCAGATACAATATCTGTGCCGCTCTTATTCTCCTCCATATTAGCGATGCTTAGAATACGCAAACCGCTTGGCAGCGTTGGAAGCTGTGTGAGTCGATTCAAATTGCAATAGAGGAATTTCAGGCTGCTTGGCAGCGTCGGTAGTTGCGCAAGCTGGTTGTTGTTGCAATTCAGGGTTTCCAGATTGCTCGGTAGTGCTGGCAATTGCGCAAGCTGATTGCCGCTGCAATAAAGCGTTTCCAGAGAACTCGGCAATGCCGGCAATTGCGTAAGTGGATTCCCGCTACAATAAAGCGACGTCAGATTTGTGAAGTGCTCCAGTCCTGCGAGGTTTTGTGCCCCCTCATATACACTTAACGACCGTACTCCAGTCAGGTCTGTGTCGTAGATGGGCTCAGGTGCTGTTTTGCCAATGGCATCATATACCGCCGCACGAAAGCTTGAGTCGGTGAATACGGCAGTAATCTCAGTTGGTACCGCGCTTGCACTTATTGCCCAAACCGTGCAAAGCAGCATTGCCGCGACCAGAACTAGTAGTATCCGTTTTGTCCTTGCTTTCATATGTTTTTCCCCTTTCGAGTGTATCGATGCGATTTTGCGTCATGGAATAGTTCCCTTGGCAGAATTCACTATCTCGGTGGAACAAACCTCATCCAAATCCAGCCGAAACAAACATAATAGAGGAACAAGTTCAAGGGGGTAGCTCTCCATTGGGTTCCGGGGATATAGTTATCAGCCTGTTCCTCTGGCGAAGCTTTTTTATATGTTGCCGTAACCGTTGCCACGCCTGTGGACATGATGAACGTCGTGTTCGCGCTGTTAACGTTGGCGATGGTGCCGCCACCGGTGACGGTCCATTTGTCAAACACCTTGCCAGTCGGCGCGGGATCTGCGGAGATAGGTACGCTTGTACCTGCGGTGTAATCGCCGGTACCGGTGCCGCCATTGACAGTCAGGCGGTAAGTGGTAGTCGTACCTTCTTCCCCGCTGGCAATGACTGCGCGATAAGTATAGGAACTTGCTGCACCAGTAAGGTTGTTCAGTGTTATTTCAAACACAGTACTGGGTTGGCAAATGGCGTTTAGTTCACTGTTGTAGAAAGAAATGCGGTTGCCAGAGGTTTCATAGTTGTCGGGAGAGAACGTCCAAACCCTGTTGTCATTCAGGCTTTTCACGGTAACTGCCGTGCTTGTGGTGATGGAATACCCTTTGAGGAAGTTGATGGACCACGCGCCGCTGAAGGCCTCCCACAGCGTCACGCCTTCAAATGGCCAAGCGAGAATTGTGCCGTCATAATTGCGGCTGCCTGCTGGACGGTGGCAGCCTTGGCCGTTGGCGATGCCTAGGCCGATTTCTGTCCAGTTGGGGCTAAGCAGGTTCCAGCGGTGGCCGTAGCGCGGCGCGTCATAGGCATCATTCATGGCGTTGATCATGCTGGCCACGATGTTGCTGCCACCGAATATGCTTGAGTAGTAGAGATTTTCAGCCCCCATATTGCCCATGGCAAGTTCAAAAAATTCATTCGGAATACCTGCTACCTGCTTGAGATAGTGCCCACTGCCGGTGTCCTCGCCACCTTGGTAATAGTTGTTGTAGTAGGTGGAAAGGACCGCCTTGTGCTGAGCGCGGTTGGTCAGATCCGGCGAATGCGTGAGTGCGCCGAAGCCTGCGCCAGCCCGCACCGCGTTGAGGAAGGCCACCGCGCCCTCCCAGATGCCGGTATTCGGTGTGCCCGCAGAAAGCGGAAGCCGATCATACACCGGTTCCACGTCGAAGAAGGGCACTCCATTGTTGATGGCTTGACGGAATTTTACGTCTGCTTCGGCGTAGTAGGTCCGCATATTGGCTAACAGTTGGGTTTCACGTTCGGTGAGATTGACTGACGCCGCGCTGGTTGCCACAGTGTTTACGGCGAACAGAGTGAATAGCGCCAGGAGGATTGCCAGGGCGCGTATAATTGTTTTTTTCATGAGTATACTCCCTTCACTATTTTTTTCATGACAATGATATGGTTGCACGGCGAAATTCGAAAATCAATCGAAAAACGCCTGTGAAATCTCAGCGCCCAACCAGGTCGCTATGCTTTCTGTATAGAGCTGCAGCCTGCTGTTTCTGCATCCCCATAGAATCATTGCTATGTCCGTAGGGCTGATGTAGTCGCGTCCACCTCCCCGCATGACCGCATCGGAAGATGCCCGCTCCAGCGGGGCTTCAGGGAGGAGCCAGTCGCCAAGCCAGCTTAAGCTGTCCATGCCCACGGCAGTCAAAATCTTGCCATACCCGTAGGCGTCAAACAACCCCAGCACATGGCCGAATTCATGCATAGCGAGCGTTTCAAAATCTATGTCTTTGGGATAATCGGTATGCAGATACATCTTAGGCAAGGGGTTATAGGGCTTCCACATAATTCCAGATAACGTCATGACGTCGCCGCCTGAAAAGCCAAGGATCGTTTTGGGCAGGACCTTAACGCTTGCGGAAAGACTGTTATTTGTCCTGCCTGGGTGGACGTCAACTGTTAATGTAAGCTCCCGCCCGTAAACCTGGTAGACGCCCTCCCACCGTTTGAAGCCAGCCACGCACTGATCCATAATGCCGGCAATTTCCGCTTCTGTCAACAGGCCCTGCGCAAATGCGTTGGCGAAATAAAACACAGGGCTGTAATCGAATGTGAGCGTATCCCCTTGCAGCCGCATTTTTATGGGGCTCATGCCGCCGCCGGCCCATTCCCCGCTATAATTTTTAAATGCGGCTTCGAAGCTTCCCCCTGATGCCAGTATCGCCCTGGGATCGGCGGCCGCGCTTGCCGCAATGCTGACGCCGAGGGTTATCAGAGCCGCCAGCAGGATGGAAAGGGTACGCTTGAGGGCTTTGTTCATGGGATCAATCCTTTCTCATTGATGGTTTTCCCGAATGGCGTTACTTGATCTGGCCTGCATCCTTATATCCCGTGTTGGGCAGCCAGATCCAGCCGAAGAGGAGAATGACCTCCACCCACTGCCAGAAGCTGTAGTAGACCTCGACCTCCACGCTGCCCAGGTACTCCCACCGCTCGTTCTGCTCGTCTATCAACTCCGAGAAATTCAGGATTGTCTTGCCGCGCCGGAGGCCGGCGACATTGAACCGGCTTTGCGAAGCGTCCCGGAATTCAATAGACGCCGGGCCTATTGCGTAGCCATAGCCGACCACGCCGAGATAGTCTTCATTGAATGCCTCGAACCAGCCTTTGGTGTGGTATTGAACGCGGATTTTATTCCTGAGGAGCTGGAACGCCATAGGCGTTACCGTTAGGCTGAAAGCGCCGGGTTCGCCGGATAATTCCAAAACGACCACGTAATAGGTCTTGCCTTTTTCCAGCCGCGCGCCGAATCTGAAATTATATGTGTGTGCTTCGCTCCGGTAGTCGTCGTCGTTCATGGAAATCAGGTTGTAATTGCTGTCCAGCAAAAAGCCGACAGGGTCCGCCGCCCCCTGCAGAGCAGAGGCAAACTGGTAAAAGCCGTCCTGCAAGGGCTGGAATGTATACACCTTCAGTTGGTTTGCCGCCACGCTCACACTTTTGGCGGCGTTCAGCTCCAGTGCCGAATCCACAGGCAAGCCCTTCACGGAAAGGCCCGTAACAATAGCGGTGGTCTGCGGCAGGGCGGCGAAGTAGGCGTCCCAATAGGCCTCCCATTCCGCGTCCGGCGCGTCGTCCGCGGGATATGGATTGGCCTCAAAGAACAGCTCATCTAAAACTGAGTCCTCATAATACACCGTAACCGCGTTCGCCCCTAAGGCGTATTCGTCTGGTCCACGATACCACACCGCATACCACCAATCATAACCGTCGTCATACCAATCTGTCACTGTCTTCGACGAGCCATCCGAATAGGTGAGCGTGACCGCAGGCATCTCATCGGAGTATGGTAGCCACCAATCCAGCTCAATATAAACGCTTGACAATACGGGATCGGCCGGGCTGAAGGAAATCGCGATGACATAGGGGTCTACCGATTGCAGTGCCGGGGCCCGCGCGCTTTTCTCACGGGGCAGCACCTGGGCATTTGAGGCCCGCGCGGGGCGACGTGGTTGGTTTTCTCCGCGAGGGGGGCTTTGCCGCGTGGGTGTTTCTGGCGCTGCCGCGCCGGCCGCCGTACCGGTGCCGAGCGTCATAAGGATCGCCATGAGAATCGCCAGGGTGCGCTTGAGTGTCTTTTTCATGTGGCATGCTCCTTAATATAAATTTAACAAGTCAATTCTGGCTGATCAAAAAACGTTCCTATACCAAGCGATTACGGTTTCCGCGTAATACCGGGCAGAAGCCTTCAGCACCATATCGTCCACGGCCCTGCGCATGATCTGCATCTTCGCGAACAATTGCTCCTGCGTCAAATCCGCCCAGAGCGAAGGGAGTTCAAACAGGTCCGCGTCCGCGGCGTGCGCCGGAAGCTCGCCGTAGAGATAGGTGTAAACGGCCATGGCGGCAAGGTAACCGGCGGCCTTGTTGCTGTGGGAATGCATATCGGGCCAGGCCAATTCTTCGAACTCGAAGCCCTTTTTCTCCCAGAGGTAGTGCACCAGGTCATACCAGCCAAGGTAATCCACTTGCCTGTTCTTCACCCACGCGTAAGCGAAGTCGGCCGGCTGCTCGTTCGGGGCGGGGAAAATGACGAAGCGCGTATCCGTGCCCTTTGCCAGGTCGGTCAGCTGCGAGAGCTTGGCAGCGCTTTTCCCATAGAAACCGCAGACAAAGACGGCGTCGTATTCGCCCAACGCGATGCGCCCGTCCTCCGCAAGCCAAACAAAATCCTCCACTTCCCCGTAGCCGATGCCGACGGTATCCACCGCGAGCTCACGTTCATTGTAGGCGAGCAGGTTTTGCAGGGCGTTCCCGATGCCCGACGAAGCGATGAAGCTGTTCCCGAGGATCAGGATTTTTTGCGGTGCGCTGCCCGCATAAAGCTTGTGCATGCTGTGGGGCCCGGGCGTGGCCAGCGCCCTGCCGGCAACGATCGCCGGCGCGAAAATTCCGAAAAGGAAATACAGAATCCCTTGCCAGGGGCTCATGCCCAGTTCTTCCTGCAAGTGGGCGATTTCATTTTTCAGGCTGAAGGGGCCGGTGTAGGTAAACGGCATCCAGTACCACCCGCCGAGGAAAACCACGCACAGCCATTGGATAAAGGAATATTGCACGGTTATTTTTACGGTTGCGCTTGAACCGTCCGGCGCGGTGATGGTGACGGTTGTGGCGCCGCATTTGATCGCTTCGTACCAGCCGAAAAACGCGTCGTCGCACTCGACGTTCAGCCTATATATCGGCCAGCCGCAGTCCTTCAGCAGGGTGTCCTCCAATGTTTCGTGGTAGTACATTTTGAATGTCGCTGGCAGGTGGAGCGACGGGCGGGCAATCACGGTGAGCGCGCAAACGCCGCTGCTGCCGTCCTGCGCCGTCACGGTAATCGTCGCCGTCCCGGCATGCGCCAGCCGCGCGCACCAGCCATACGCGTCGTCTGCCTCCCAAAGCGCTTCGCCTCCGGTGACCGTTAACATATCGTCCGGGAAATAGCAATCATCCAGAAGCATACCTGGGTACACTAGGTCGCCCACATATAGCGTCAGCGCGGGAACGACCTTCAGGACGGCGGCTTCCACCGTCAGCACGCAGGTGCCGCTGCTGCCGTCCGGGGCCGTCACGGTAACCGTCGCCGTGCCGGCATGTATCAGGCGCGCGTACCAGTCATACGCATCGCCCGCCTCCCAAAGCGCTTCGCCCCCGGTGATCGCCAACGTATCGTTCGGGAAGTCGTTGCCTGCATCCAAAAAAGACTCTGGGCCTACAGTACAGTACTGGGTCCGCGTCAGCGCGGGGACAACTTTCAGCTCGGCGGGCCGCACCAGCACCTGATAATTGCCCGGATTCTCGCCGCTGTAAGTAGCCGCGACGAGATAATACGGCTTCCCCGCGGTCAAACCGAAAGCGACCTTGAAGTTGTAGCCGTCACAGTCGTCGTTCTCGGCGAGGAGCGTCAGGGCTTCATCGTACAGGTAGCCATAGGGATCGACGTTTCCGTTTTCGCTGGACACAAAAACATACCAGCCGGAGGTATCGGGCGTGAAGCTGAATGCCATCGTGGGCGCGGCGGCGGTCAGGGGGGCGGCGGCAACGGCACCGAGCGTGATTCCGATGGCCGCGGCGGCCTTCTCGGGCGTGAGGCCTGTGCTCGGCGGCGCGAGGGCCACCGTTTTCGTGGGTTTTTCTTGCGCGCCGGCCGCCGTGCCGGCACCGAATGCCATGAGGGCCACCAGGAAAATTGCCAGGATGCGCTTGAGTGCCGTTTTCATGAGAGATACCCCTTTCGTGTGATGAATTTTCTTGTTACCCACACTTTACCACGCCAATGTATCTTTTTTGTCTCTTTTTCTTGCCATTTTTGTCCTGTTTTCGGGATTGGCTTGAAACGGCGTTCCTGATACGCTATAATGGCAATGAAGAAAGGGGCGAACACCATGGACTATCGTATATTAATGGCTGAAGATGACTCGCGTTTTTGCCAGGCGGTATCGGAGCACTTTACCAAGAACTGTACGGATGTGATTTGCTGCGACGGTGAAACGGAAGCTAAGAAAATATTTGAAGCCCAGCGCTTTGATCTGGTGCTGCTGGACATCATGATGCGCCGCCGCGACGAGGGCTACGACATCTGCCGATGGATTCGCGAGCGGGACAAAAACATCCCCGTGATCTTCGTCACTGCCCGGGGCGACGAGATGGAGCAGGAGCGGGGCTATGCCCTCGGCTGCCACGATTACGTGGTCAAGCCCTATTCCGTGCGGCTGCTGTTTTTGCGGGCGAAGTCCATGATAGACCATACGCGGGCGCTGCAGCAAAGGGGCTCTGTCCGATCCTTGCACGGGATTGAAATTGACGATGAACATAAAACATGCACTGTCGATGGGCAGGATGTGAAGCTGACCCCCAAGCAGTTCAAGCTGCTGTATACTTTAATGGAGAACGCCGGGTATGTACTCAGCCGGGAGCAGCTGCTCACCGATGTCTGGGACTACGGCTACATCGACGACGACCGCGTGGTGGACAAACATATATCCAAGCTGAAGAGGGCGCTGGGGGAAAAAGCAAAATATGTGCAGTCCGTGCCGGGCTTTGGCTATCGGTTCTTGAAGGGAGACCTGAAATGAAAGTGAGAAAACGAGGAGAAAAAGAAGCGGTCACCCTGCCGCAGGCAACGCGCCGCTTTGCCAGGCAAGTGAAAATAACTGTGGCGATTCTGTCCGTTGTATTCATTGCGGCCCTCGTGGTTATCACCTATATCGGTTTCCAGAACTATGGTGATGGTTTCTCCAAGTGGTTCCGTAAGGACGGTTGGACGATGGCGTCCTTTTGCTCCGCGTATTATGAAGACTGGTGGCTCCCCGCCACCGCGAAGCAGGGAGAGGAAACCTTCCTCACCCTTGCGGAACTGGCGGACCATATCCAGCATTATACGGCAGCGCGTTTTGGGCTGGATACTTTCTTTGTGCAGATTTACGATGTCAACGGAAACCCGGTGGTAAGCTCTGACTCCTATGAAAACCAGTTTTACGACTACCGGAAAGCCGCATGCGAATTTGCCGGGCAAATGGTGGGCCCCCAGTATCATCCGCTTCCCGCTGAAAATGGGCACTCGCACTATGTCGCCTACGACAGAAGCGTATCGTTTGACCCGGCCAGGAGGGAAGAGCGCGCCTCTTTGCCGTTTTGGTTCAAACGGCTTTACCGTCTGGCGGATGGTGACGCGTTTATGCAAAAGGCCACGGCCCTTGCGGCAGTCAAGCCATTGCTGAAGGAGCAGGACGAATGGGAGCGCGAAAGGAACGTGGATTGCATTCGCTTCAGCGATGGCAGATGGGAATCATGGGCGCGCGGCGCGCCGTAGGATGTTGCTATGGAGGCGGTCAATGCCGTAGATACGTCAACAGCATCATTCAGGCCTGAATCCATCCGGGAAAGCAAGGCGTACGGCCTGCGCAAATTCCAGAGCTGCGAAAGAATATATATCCGGCCCATGCAAATGCAGATAGCAAAAAATCATTATTGGCAATATGTCCAGTACTCCCTGGAGCAAAAAAACATGAACATGGAACCCCCAATTTTAACCGAACTATATCAATTTGTGGGGTATGGGCCGAACGATGAAGCGCCGGAAGGGTGCGAGACATATTACGTATGCACCGCCGGGCTGTATTCGCCCCTCTATGCTGGGGCAGCGGAGGCAATCAGCGTTTTTAGCCCGGTTTATTCCGAATTGTTTGTATTATGTATCCTGCTGCTGACCGTCTGCATTTTTATAGAATACCGCTTATTCAGCGTTGTGCAGCAGCACACGATAAAGTCGCAGCGCGATTTGCTGGTCACCGTGGCGCACGAACTGAAAACCCCCATGGGCGTGGTCATGCTGTACGGCGAAAAGGTGGAGCACGGCAACGACATCCCCTCCATGCGGCAGGACGCGCAGGCGCTGCACGGGGAAATCAAGCGCATGAACGCCAGGCTGATGGACGTGCTGACGGTATCGCGCCTGGATAACATGCCGGCCATGCCATTGGATTCCCTTGCGCTGGATGAGTTGCTGGAGGATGTCTGCGATGAATTCCTGCCATTGATCGAGGAAAGGGATATCACTCTTCAAACGGATATCCAGCCGGACATCTTCGTGCCTGCCAATGCGTTCTATATCCGCACCGCCGTGCACAACTTCCTTTCCAATGCCGTGAAATTTACCCCGCAGGGCGGGCGCATCGCTTTACGCCTCGAACATAGACACAAAACTGCCCGGGTCAGCGTATTCAACAGCGGTTCTCATATTGAGGAAAAAGATAAAAAGAAGATATGGGGCAGTTTTTACAAAGCCGGCGACGATGCGGACAATCGGGGCAAAGGAACCGGGCTGGGGCTTTCCATCGTGCAAGGAATTATTCGTTTGCACGACGGAAGCTGTGGCCTTGACAACAAAGCGGACGGCGTGGAGTTCTGGTTCGAGGTGCCATTGAAGCAAAGCCGGAAAGGGAAAATGCAAAAAGGTGTACTTATACGGAAAAGCCACGGAGCAGTTAGCAACAACAAAACAGCCAAAATTCTGTGAAAAAACTCGGAAAATTTTTGAAAAAATGCTTGCATTTTAAGGTTGAACATGGTAGAATGTCTTCACTGGAGCAATCCGTAAAATGAACCCCAAATTATCGGTACCAGCCCCCGAAAGAACCCGCCACACGCAGTGGTGAGGCGGGGCAGGTGCCGATAATTTCGTTGAACGGAGCCGCGGTCGGGAACGCAGGGATTGTGCTATGGGGATAAAACAGATTCTCTTTCCGGGCAAGTCGAGATGCACCCATAAAAACAGCTTGACAGAAGAGGCCCAAAAAGGTAAAATAGGAGCAGCGCGGATGGTTTTGATATGGCTGTGCACGCCCTGTGCCAGAGCAAATTTAAACGGCCTGATTCAGTTTTAGCTATGAGATGGCGAGGCGCGCCCAAGATGCCCGGTTTTGCAGCAGGGGCAGAGATTGAAATCCTTGCCTAAGATGCGCTCCAGGCGCTGGGCGGGCGTTTCGCGGCGGGCGATGAACTTCGTTTTGGTCAGTCGCCTGCATAGCTTGATGCGCAATGTTTTGTCTCGGGAAGCGAATAGGCCGAAGTGGCGGATTTTCCGGAAGCCAGCAGGCAGCACGTGCATGAGGAAGCGTCGGATGAACTCGTCCGTATCAAGAACCATCACTTTGTTTTTGTTGCTGTCGGCGTAATCGCGGTAGCGGAACGTGACTTTGCCGTTTTCGCAGGACAGGATGCGATGGTTGGAAATTGCCACGCGATGGGTGTAGCGACCCAGGTAGTCCAGGACTTTTTGTGCGCTGCCGAAGGGTGGCTTGCAGTAGGTGACCCAATCTGTGGCGTAGAGTTTTTTCAGCAGCGCGCTGAATTCCGCCGGGCTGTTCAGGCTGCGGTGTTCACCGAAGAATTCCAGTTTCATGTTTTGAAGCAGAGCCAGAAATTTGCCCCGGAACTTTTTCGCAAGCACCTTGACTGGTAGGAAGAAATTTTTGCGGGAGCAACGCCACTGCCCAAGTTTGGTCAGACCGCCGCCGGTGACAACGCAGTGCAGGTGCGGATGATAGCACAAATTCTGGCCCCAAGTATGGAGCACAGCGGTGATGCCAGGCGAGGCTCCGAGATATTTTACGTCGGCGCACAGTTCCAGCAGAGTTTCCGAGGCAGTTCGGAATAGCAGGCCGTACATGGCCCGCTGATTCTGATAAAATACGGGATTCAAATGCGCCGGGACGGTGAAAACCACGTGGAAGTAGCCGCAGTCGAGGAGGCTCTCACTCTGGCGGTCGAGCCAGGCCTCCTTTTCAAAGGTCTGGCACTTGGGGCAATGCCGGTTACGGCAGGAGTTGTAGGATATTTTTTCATGGCCGCACTTGTCGCAGACATCGGCATGCGCCCCCAGTGCGGCGGTTCGGCACAGGGAAATGGCGTTAAATGCCTTGTGCTGTGTGTTCGAGAGCTTGTGCTTGCGCAAAAAAGCCTCGCCGTAATCCCGGAAAACGTGTTGGACTTCAACGGCCATCGCCGCACCGCCTGTCCGCCGGACTGACGAGATCCGCCGTGATATTGGCCAGGTGCAGATAGACCCAAGTCGAATTCAAGCTGGCGTGCCCCAGCAATTCTTTAATCTGCAGGATGGTGGCCCCGTCCTCCAGCAGATGGGTCGCGAAGGCGTGGCGCAGGCTGTGTATCGACACGTCTTTTTCGATGCCCTGCTTTCTTCTGTACCTGATAAACGCCTTGCCGATGGCGTCGCTCGTGATATGGCCGGATGGGTTCGCAGCGCCGGGGAACAGCCAGCCGCCGCGTGCGGGACGGTATTCTCGCCAATAATCGCGCAGGGTTCTTAGGCATTCAGATGACAGAAGCGTATAGCGGTCCTTCCCGCCTTTTCCGTCTTGGACGAATACGCGCATGGTCCGCGAGTCGATGTCTTGCACCCGTAGTGCCGCGATTTCGCTGACGCGCAGGCCCGAGCCATACGCCAGCAGCAGCCAGCACTTATGTTTCAGGTTGACGCAGCCCGCAATGATAGCAAGCGCTTCCTCGCGCGAAAGCAGCTCTGGCAGCGTCCTGCGTTTTTTGAAACGCGGCATTTGCAGATAATTCATGGTGCGGTTCATCGTCACGGCGAACAGAAATCGGATGGCCTCGTTGAATGTGTTTACGCTGCCGTTGCTGAGTTTTTCCTCGCGCGTGAGGTGCAACAGGTATTGACGGGCGTCGCGCTCGTCCAAGTCATGTGCCGATTTGCCGCAATACGCAAGGAATTTTTCGGCGCGGCGCAAGTACAGTGCCTGCGTGCCCTCCGCCATTCCCCGCATCTGCATATCCTCGCTCATGCGGCGCAGCAGTTGCTGGTTGGTCATAATGGTAACCTCCGATACATTTTTTGCGGTTGCGTCCCGCAAGAAACATTGTATCGGAGGCTGCTGTTTTTTGCAAGTGAGGTTGGCCCCGGTTTCGGTTGCGCACACGCTTTCCCCTTAGGGACCACCGCGTAGCGGTTTCGTTCAAGTACACAATTACGGACGAGGCGTTAGACCCCGCCCGGATGCAACAGCTTATACTGCGCCAGATATTTGTAGAAGGTAGAGCGCGAAACCCCGCACAGCACAAGGATTGCCTCGAGAGGCAGCGCCCCGCGTTCCCAGCGGGCGATCAGGTCGCCGAAGTTATTAGGGAACTCCGCGCAGGGCCGACCAAAGCGGACCCCTCGCAACTTCGCTGCCGCAATGCCCTCGGCCTGCCGCTTCTTGATGTTCTCGCGCTCCTTCTGCGAGCAGTAGCTCAACAGCTGCAAAACGATGTCGCTGATGAGCCTGCCGGTGAGGTCGCGATCTTTCTCGCGGGTATCGAGCAAGGGCATGTCCAGCACAACGATGTCCGCGCCCTTGTCCTTCGTGATGAGTTGCCATTGATCGAGAATCGCCGCGTAGTCGCGCCCAAGCCGGTCCAGGCTATGTAGGATAATGGTGTCGCCGGGCCGCAGCCGTTTGAGCATCGCGCGGTATGCCTTGCGCTCAAAATCCTTGCCGGACTGCTTATCAACGTAAATGTTTTTCGCCGGGACGCCCTGCTCCGCCATTGAGATCATCTGACGGTCTTCGTTCTGCTGATGGGTACTGATCCGAACATAGCCATAATCCGCCACAATGTTCACCTGCTTTTTTATCCATTGTAGCATAGCTATGTCCACCGGTCCGCCCCAGGGATAGCCGAGGCTGAGAAGCTTGAAGGCGAAAAGAATAAAACCCGCCCAACCGCTTGTATGTCATACGGTTGGGCGGGTTGCAATACTGTGAAAACGGGCGGTTTGGTGTGGGTTTGTTTTCCCTTCTTTGTGCGAGTATCTTATTCTCGAAAAAATTTTCCGGACTTGATTCTACCGACTTTTCTCACACAAAGTTCCACCGCCTTATCCATGGTGGAACTTAAGTTGAGAATTTACTCCCCAACTTTTTCTCCCAACCCTCTTGCACTCCTTGTCCATCTATGCTATACTATTAAGAGCCGCTATGATAGATGAGGAGGAATATAAAATGCCGTCACCAAAACAAAAGGAAGCCATCGACCAGAGGAAAATCGCCATTTACTCCCGCAAATCCAAGTTCACCGGCAAGGGCGAGAGCATCGAGAACCAGGTGGAGCTCTGCCGTGAACGCGCCAAGTTTGCCGCTCTGCAAGAGGGAAAGGTGCTCTCCGAAGACGACTTCCTGGTCTTCGAGGACGAGGGCTTTTCCGGCGGAACCCTTGACCGGCCCAGCTTTCAGAGGATGATGCAGGCCGTGCGCGCGGGGCGGATCGGCATGATTATCTGCTACCGGCTCGACCGCATCAGCCGCAACACGGGCGACTTCGCGCACCTCATCCAGGAGCTGGAGGAGCGCGGTGTGGCCTTTATTTCCGTGCGCGACAGCTTCGACACCACCTCGCCCACGGGCAAGGCCATGATGATGATGGTCTCGGTTTTTTCGCAGCTCGAACGCGAAACCATCGCCGAGCGCGTCCGCGACAACATGATCGCCCTGGCGAAAACCGGGCGCTGGCTGGGCGGGCAGACCCCCACCGGCTATGCCAGCCGGGCGGTGGAGCGCATCACGGAGGACGGCAAAGCACGCAGGCTCTATCAGCTGGAGCAGCTCCCCGCCGAGATCGCGCTGGTCAAGCTGATCTATCAGATGTTCCTGGATACGAATTCTTTCAATCAAATTGAGACGTATCTCCTGCAAAAGCATATTTTGACCAAGCAAAAGAAAGATTTCACGCGCTTCGCAATCAAAAATATCCTGCAAAACCCGGTTTACATGATTGCCGACGCGCAGGCTTATCAATATTTTAACGCACTGACGGACGTCTTCGCGGACGAATCGCAGTTCAACGGAACCTGTGGCGTGATGGCCTATAACAAAACCAAGCAGAAGAACGGCCGGGCCAACGAATACCGCGATGTGACCGAGTGGATCATCGCCGTGGGCAAGCATGAGGGGGTGATTCCGGGGCGCGACTGGGTGCGCGTGCAGCAGCAGATCGCCCAGAACAGCAAGGCCGCCACGGAGGGAAAAAAGAAAAAATCCCGCAGCAACGTGGCGCTGCTGTCGGGCCTGCTGTTCTGCGAGCACTGCGGGGACTACATGCGGCCGAAGCTCAGCCAGCGGTGGAGTGCGGAATACAACGAGACGATCTACGACTATCTCTGTGAGACCAAAGAAAAAAGCCACCGCAAAAACTGCGACTGCCCACGAGCCAACGGCAATACTTTGGATCGCCTGGTTTGTGAGGAAGTCAAGCGGCTTTCGGCGGATGGCTCGGAGTTTTTGCGCCAGCTGGAGATGGCAAAAACGAAGCTGCGCGGTCAATCCGATGAGCAAGAGGCTTTGCTTGCTTCTCTTCAAAAAGAGCTGGACGGCAAAGAAAAGTCCATCGCCGGGCTGGTGAATTCCCTCGCGGAGACAGGCCAGACCAGCGCGCGTGAGTACATCATCGCGCAGATTGACGCGCTGCATGAGGAAAAAAAGACCCTCGCGGGCCGCATTGCAGAGCTTGAAAATATGGCGGAGAGCCACAGCATCTCCGATGAAGATTTTGATATCCTGGTGGACATGCTCAGGTCGTTCGCGGCGTCATTCGAGCAGATGAGCGTGGAGCAGAAGCGTTCCGCCCTGCGCGCGTTCGTGCAAAGGGTGGATTGGGACGGTGAAACGGCGAAAATCAGCTTCTTTGGGGCGGAAAAGGCCGCTGCGGGAGAATTGTTTTATCAATGCATCTCGCCGCGTACGTCGCCAGCCGGGCCCCCTTGCCCACATTGAACGTATTGATGGCCTTGATGAGCCCGATGGTGCCCACGGAGATCAGGTCGTCCTGGTCCATGCAGTTGGCGTAGTATTTCTTAATCACATGCACCACCAGCCTTAAATTGTGCTCGATGAGCTTATCCCTTGCGGCGAGGTCCCCCGCGGCGTGGGCCAGCAGGTATTTTTGCTCCTCCTCGGCGCTTAAGGGGGGCGGGAAGGAGCCGGTGCTGCTCAGGTGCAGCGCGAAAAAGAGGAATTTGGCGGCGAGGGTGTCCAGGAGCAGGTGCAGCATATCATCAGCCTTTCTTTCTTCAGCTAATGCATGCATATGCGCGCGGCGGCCGGGGACAACACCGGTGATTTACGAAAAGTCGGGGTTGCGAATTTCTTGCATTTTCTGTTTGACTTCCCCTCCCCGATATGTTATACTATCATCTGTGATTTTTGCGCAGAAAGGAGTATTCATGGAAGCGACCAACAAAAGCAGGGAGGGCCTGGTGGGCCTGCTGCTGGACAGGCAGGCGGCATCGGGCAACGCCGTCGACGCGAAGACGGCGGCGGCGGTCTCGAAGGAGACGGGGGTGCCCACGGCGAAGATCTACGGCGTCACCACGTTCTACGCGATGTTCTCCAACGAGCAGCGCGGGGCGAACCTCATCCGGATGTGCAAATCCGCGCCGTGCCACGTGAAGGGCGCGAAAGCGGTGCTGCGGGCCTTCGAGAAGGCCCTGGGCGTCGCCTGCGGGCAGACCACGGCGGACGGCAAATTCACCCTGGAGACCTGCGAGTGCTTAGGCATCTGCGACGTCTCGCCCGCGGTGATGATCAACGGCGAAGTGTTCGGCAGCCTGACGCCCGAAGCGGTGCCGGGGCTGCTGGCAAAGTATTGAAAGGGGGAGAGATCAAATGCAGGAAACACGGCTGGTTTTGCGCAATGTGGGCAAAATAAACCCATCCTCGGCTGAGGAGTACGCCGCCGCGGGCGGCTATGAAGGGCTGAAAAAGGCCCTCGGCATGGCCCAGGACGACATCATCGCGGTGGTGAAGGCCTCCGGGCTGCGCGGCAGGGGCGGCGCGGGCTTCCCCGCGGGGCTCAAGTGGCAGTTCACCAAGGGCGCGGCGGGCGCGCAGAAGTACATCGTCTGCAACGCGGACGAGGGCGAGCCCGGCACCAACAAGGACCGCGTCATTTTGGCGGGCGACCCCAACAGCCTCTTTGAGGGCATGGCCATCGCGGGCCTGGCCTGCGGCGCGACGAAGGGCTATATCTACCTGCGCGCCGAGTACCCCTACCTGTTCGCCCCCCTGCGCCAGGCGATCGCCAACGCCAAGGCGGCAGGCTTCCTCGGCGAGAATCTCCTCGGCAGCGGCAAGGACTTTGACCTCGAGGTCGCCACCGGCGCGGGCGCGTACGTCTGCGGCGAGGAGACCGCCCTGCTCGAGTCCATCGAGGGCAAGCGCGGCGAGCCCCGCTTCAAGCCGCCCTACCCGGCCGCCGCGGGCCTGTTCGGCTGCCCCACGGTGATCAACAACGTGGAGACCCTGGCCAACGTGCCGCAGATCCTCGTCAACGGGGCGGAATGGTTCAAGGGGTTCGGCACGGAAAAATGCCCGGGCACCAAGCTCTTCACCCTGTGCGGCAACGTGAACAACCCCGGCGTCTACGAGCTTGAGATGGGCGTGAGCCTCAAGGAGATGTTTGAGGAGATCGGCGGCGGCTGCGATAAGCCCCTCCTCGGCGTGCAGACCGGCGGCGCTTCTGGCGCGATCATCCGCGCGGACCAGATGGATATCGCCCTGGACATCGAGTCCTGCCAGGCCGCGGGCGCGACCCTCGGCAGCGGCGCGCTGATGTTCATCGACGAGGACCAGAATATCCTGGACGTCGTCGAGAACCTGATGGAGTTCTTCGCGGAGGAGAGCTGCGGCAAGTGCACGCCCTGCCGCGAGGGCAACCAGCGCCTGCTGGAGATCATCACGCGGCTGAAGAACGGCCGTGGCAGGCCGGAGCACCTGGAAACCCTGGCGGACCTCGCGGGCACGATGGGCTGCGCGGCGCTGTGCGGCCTGGGCCAGGCCTCGCCCACGCCGATCACGTCCACCCTGGAGAATTTCCGCCCCGCGTATGACAAGGCGATCGAAGGAGGGAGAGCGACATGCCAAAACTGACCATCGACGGGCAGGCCGTGGAAGCGCGCGACGGCGCGACGATCCTGGAGGCCGCCCAGCTGCTGGGGATCAAAATCCCCACCCTGTGCTACCACCCCGACCAGGCCGTGAAGGCCAACTGCCGCATCTGCGTGGTGGATGTGGAGGGCCAGCGCCTGCTGCAGCCCGCGTGCGCCTTCCCGGTGTATGAGGGCATGGTCGTGCGCACCAACAGCGCGCGCGCCCGCACCGCCCGCAAAAACATCCTGGAGCTCATCCTGTCCCACCACCCGCAGGATTGCCTGCACTGCCCGCGCAACGCCAACTGCGAGCTGCGCGGCATCGCGGAGGACATGCATTTCACCGACGAGCTGCGTTACCCGCTGCACAAGCGCGGCGAGGGCAAGGATTTGAGCTCGCCGTCTGTCGCGCGCGATACCGCGAAGTGCATCGCCTGCGGCCGCTGCGAATACGCGTGCAGCGAGATTCAGACCGTGCATGCGCTGGCCAAGGAGGGCCGCGGCTTTGAGACCGTGTTCGCCCCGGCCTTCGGCATGCCCCTGGGGGAGAGCCCCTGCATCAACTGCGGCCAGTGCGTGCAGGCCTGCCCCGTGGGCGCGCTCACCGTGCACGACGACACCAAGCGCGTCTACGCCGCCCTCGCGGACGAGAAGCGCACGGTCGTCGCGCAGGTGGCTCCCGCCGTGCGCATCACCATCGCGGAAGCCCTGGGCGAGGACCCCGGCACCGTGAGCACGGGCCGCCTCGTGGCCGCCATGAAGCGCCTGGGCATCGACACCGTGTTCGACACGGATTTCACCGCCGATCTCACCATCATGGAGGAGGGCACGGAGTTCATCCAGCGCGTCACCGGCGGCGGCGTGCTGCCCATGATCACCTCCTGCTCCCCCGGCTGGATCAAGTTCATCGAGACGTTCTATCCCGAGCTGCTGCCCAACCTGTCCTCGTGCAAGTCCCCGCAGGCCATGTTCGGCGCGCTGCTGAAGACCTACTACGCCGACAAGCTCGGCAAGGCCCCGGACGAGGTCTACAGCCTGTCCATCATGCCCTGCACGGCGAAGAAGTTCGAGGCCCAGCGCCCCGAGCTCGGCCGCGACGGCAAGCCGGATGTGG
>Ga0268262_10001002_pt1 | contig 36117 bp, 19 predicted proteins | sample TergutNc150P3_FD_190354 | JGI IMG/M metagenome (GOLD analysis project Ga0268262, IMG submission 190354) | Nasutitermes corniger P3 segment gut microbial community from laboratory colony in Florida, USA - Nc150 P3 (SPAdes) (version 2) | ecosystem: Host-associated > Arthropoda: Insects >...
CGGATCAAAACGCCCGTCGTTTTTACCGCTCAATGGAGGGAATGTGCATGCCGCCTTTCCCCGTAGAGACATTTGTCTCCGTTTGCAAAGAAACGGTCAAACGTAACGCCGCTCTTGGATTTAAACCTGTTTATAATAGCGAATGGGAAAAAGATTCGTATATGACGGCTGACGCCGTCTACATCAGACCCTTTACCATCGCGGAAGGCGGCATCGGTGTAAACCTGTCCCACGAGCCTTATGTTATGGTGATCAATACTCCCGTAAGCGCATATTTCTCATCCGGCAATTCTGACGCCGTCGTATCAGACCGAATCCGCGCAACGCCGAAAGGCACTGGCTGGATAAAAGCCTGTTCCAATTATGTTATGTCCGCCCTAGCGAAATCCGAAGCCTTAAAAGCCGGCTACATGGAATGTGTGTTTCTGGACGCGATCCACCGCAAATATATAGAAGAAGGTTCGTCATGCAATATTTTCTTTTACTTAAAATCAGGCGAGTTAGTAACGCCCGAACTAGGCGACACAATTCTTCCCGGCATTACCCGCGCCAGCATAATCGAACTTGCCAAAGACAGGAAAATAAAAGTGGCGGAACGCAAAATCTCGATAGACGAAGCCCTTGAATCAACAAAGGAATGTTTCGTCAGCGGAACCGCCGCAGGAGCCACACCCATTACTTCACTTACCTACAATGGTAAAAAAGTGCTTTTCAACGGCGGCAAAGACGGCGATTTTACTACGGAGATTCGCGACACGCTTAAGGGGATTCAGTATGGGACATTGCCTGATACGAAGGGGTGGATGACGTTGGTTGTTTAAAAGGAGAAAAATATGCCACAGACTCAAACGATGACCCTTGATGAAAAACTGGCTATTTCATGTAAGGCCGCTGAATTAAGAAAAGCCGGTGATTATGAAGGTTATGACCGCCTTATAAAGACAATCCCTTTACCCCCCTACCTTGCAAAAGTAATGAAGGAAAAAGTCGGTATGGAATTCTTTACGAGATACAACTGGAATTTATCTGAAGTAGAGGCTGAATTTGGACATGATTACATTAGCAAGTAATATTGCAAATGCCACAACGCTAATTGATGCAGACCGTAAAGGTTTTGCCACCAAAGGAAAAGCAGAAGAAGGGCGCATTAACTACGAAAAAGGTATCGCAGTAGCCATGGCCTCTTTTCAACAAGCGCAATCGACCTCCGACCCCCAAACTATTTTACTAGCCGAGTACACTTTCTTAACTCAGGAGCTTGAATTTTGCGAAAAGACTGACAAGGACGCTATAAGTAGCCTGTCAAGAGCGATAAGGTTCTTTGATTGGGAGGCGAGGTGCATACCTCGCCAGTATTATAAATTTCCTTGCCAACGAAGAAACCGTAGGTTTCTTCATGACGCTTTTCTTGCCCTCGAAGCTGTAGGAAATAAAACCCAATATCAGGGTGCTGAAAAAACCATCCCCCACGATGGAAAATACCGAATAAAAGGCTACCCTATGGACTCTTTTCACATTGCCGTTAAAGGACATAAAGGCAGATTGCAGAACATACTCAAAACCCCCGGATTAGACCCTATAGAAAAAGCCCTGCTCAAACAGCGGCTTGTCACCCTTTCCGCCGGACAAAGCGGGTATTTGGAATTGCAGAGGAAAGTGTTAGTGAATTGAAAAAAATAAATCGCTTGCTTAATAAAAGTCTTTATATTTCTTTCCTTGTTATTTTATATCTTCTAATTGGTTGTGATATTGATGATATAAACTATTCAAATAACACAAATAGAATTACTAAAATATATTCAGGTAGTTATGGATATAATGTTGCGTATCGCGTTGAAGGCAACAAAGTTTATTCTGGTTCTTATGGTTACGATGTCGCATATCGCATCGAAAACAATAAAATATATTCAGGTTCTTACGGCTATGATGTCGTTTACCGCATTGATGGGAATAACCTCTACTCAGGCTCATACGGATATGATGTCGCTTTTCGAGTAGATGGGAATAAAATATATTCCGGTAGTTATGGGTATAATATTCTTTTTAGAATTGAAAGATAAAAAGAAACGATAATATAATAATGAATTAATATTTTTTTGATTAAATATAATAAGAAAATATTTGTTGACAAATTTAATTTATATTCATACAATATAAATATGGGGTATCTTTTTATTATATTTTTACTTGGTATTGGTTTAATCGCTTTTTTTATATGGTTTTTTAAGAAGACATGGAATGACCACGGTATAAGGGGAGAACTTGAAGAAGCAAATATGTTAAAGCGCTTAGAATTACAGCAAAAATATAATGATAATCAATTAAAGGAATTATTGAATAATAACAATGATGAATTGAAAAGGAAATTAGATAAAATAAGAGAAGAAACTAATAATAAAATTAAAGAAATTGATATAAAACATTTGGAAAGTATAAAAGATGATAACTTAAGAAAAGAATTAATTAAAGTAAATGAAAAACAATATAAGAAATTTGAGGAAATTGAAAGAAATGAGAAAGAAGAATTTTATAGGATTCATAAAGAAACATTAGAAAGATTAGGTTGTTAATATATGTACGATTTATCAGAAGAAAAAATAAATGAACTGCAAAACCTAATAGATGAAATTGAAAAATTTAACGGTAAATGGTATGAAATAAATAATCCACTTTATGTAACTACACATGAATTGGCAAATAAAGCTATGGGATTTCTTTATGATAATAAATTAATAATAAAATTTGATTGGGGAAAATGGGATGAAGGAAGAGATTTTTTAAAAAACAAAGATCAAAATAAATATGACAATATAAATAGAGAATTTATTTTAAAACTATTAACAGCCGTAGCCCGTAATGATAGATTTTGTGTCGGTGCTTGGGGTAATTTATTTGAATCAGGTACAGCATTAACTTTATTTAAAAAATTATTTGAGACATATAAGTAATAACTGTAAGCATTAATTAATAACTCTCATTTCTACGCATTAAACCCACATTAAAAATACCCAAAAAACACGCTTACCAATCTATAAAAATATGGTATAATTGTCTAAATTATGACATTTGAGCAAACAATAAGAGAATTCCGTGAAAAATCCTTCTCCGAGCGTGATAAAGGCTACCGCTTTGAACGCCTAATGCAGTCCTTCCTTAAAACATATCCCGTATATGCAGATTTATTCACAAAAATATGGCTCTGGAATGAGTTCCCCTCAAGGAACGATTTTGGAGCCGGCGACAAGGATTTAGGCATAGATTTAGTGGCAATGACCAAATACGGCGATTATTGGGCTGTTCAATGCAAATGTTACAAAGAAGATGCAAGAATAGATAAACCAAAAGTAGACACTTTCCTTTCAGCATCCGGCAGGTCTTTTTATGACACTCAAGAAGTCGGCAAAAAAGTAAATTTTTCCTGTCGTCTTTGGATAGACACGACAATAAACGGCTTTAATCATGAAGCAGAAATCAGCATACAACACCATACTCCCGAAGTCATACGTCTTGGGTATTATGATTTATTAGATGCACCTGTTGACTGGCAAAAAATCTATGACGGCTTGTCCGGTAAAAATGCCGCCGTTAAAAAATACGATCCCAAAGATCACCAGAAGACTGCAATTTCGCAAACTCATGAATACTTGAAAAATCACGACAGAGGAAAACTCATCATGGCTTGCGGTACAGGCAAAACCTTTACAAGTCTTCGCATAGCCGAGAAAGAAACAGGCGATAATGGTTTAGTATTATTCCTTGTTCCCTCAATCGCTCTTTTAGGGCAGACACTCCGTGAATGGTCAGCCCAATGCAGAAAACCAATTCACGCTATATGTATTTGTTCCGATGTTGCAGTATCAAAAAAATCTGAAACAGATGATACCTCGCAAGTAACCACAACGGATTTAGCTCTTCCTGCTTCTACCAACATTAAAAATATTGAACACCAGTACGAAAGGGCAAGATTGTTTCAAAGAACCGAAGGCGGCAATATCGTAGTTTTCTCAACATACCAATCTATTGATGTAATAAGTAAAGTTCAAAAAACCATTAACCAAAAGAAGAAAAACAGTTTTGTTTTCGATCTTATAATCTGCGATGAAGCCCATCGGACAACAGGCGTAACTCTTTCCAAAAGTGATGAATCTTCGTTTGTAAAAGTCCATGATAATAATTTTATTAACAGTAAAAAACGTATATACATGACCGCTACGCCTAGAATTTACAGTGAAGATGCAAAAACAAAAGCAAAAGAAGCGTCAGCGGAAGTTTGTTCAATGGACGATACAGAATTATACGGCGAAGAAATGCACCGTATTGGTTTCGGCGAAGCGGTAGACAAAGATTTACTATCCGATTACAAAGTCATAGTTTTAACAATGGAAGAAAGTCAATTATCAGAAGAAATAAAAAAATCCATTAAAAACAAGAATGACAAAAATATGGAGATAAACGCCGAAGACACCTTAAAAATCATCGGTTGTATAAACGTGTTGTCAAAACACTCACTTACAGATAAAGAACTATTTGAAGGTTCAGATCCCGCCCCAATGAAAAGCGCAGTCGCTTTCTGTCAAAGTATAGCCATATCAAAAGAAACAACGGCGGCTTTTAATGTCTGCCGAGACGCTTATTTTGAAACCCTCACCGAAGAAAAACGCCGTGAAATGGTTTTAGTCAATGCGGATCATGTAGACGGCACAATGGGCGCTCAAAAACGTGAGCAAAAACTCCACTGGTTAAAATCCGCCGATGCCTCCAAACATGAATGTAATATCCTTCACAATGTCCGCTGTCTGTCCGAAGGCGTGGACGTTCCCTCTCTTGACGCTGTTATGTTTCTTTCCGCAAGAAACAGTCAAATTGACGTTGTGCAATCAGTCGGGCGTGTTATGCGTAAAGCCGAAGGGAAAAAATACGGCTATATTATTATACCCGTTGTTGTTTTACCCAACGCAGAACCTGAAAAAACTCTTGCGTCAGACCGTTTCAAAATAGTCTGGTCAGTTCTTAACGCTCTCCGCGCCCATGACGACCGTTTTGACGCAATGATAAATAAAATCGAACTCAATAAAAAGAAACCTCAAAAAGTTAAACCGACAGGAACCAATATCGGCGGTTCTGATGAAGTATTAGGTGACCCTGAACTGCCCGGAAAAGAGAAAAGTCCATTCCAGAAACAACTTGAACTTGAATTTGCTCAATTACAAGGGCAAATCTACGCAAAGATTGTCTTAAAATGCGGTAGAAGACTTTATTGGGAACAATGGGCTAAAGACGTTGCAAATATTGCTGAACAACATATCGAAAACATAACCGCCATCGTAAAAAAGAAAGGTACGGCTAAAGATGAATTTGAAAAGTATCTGAACGGCTTGCGGAAAAATATTAATCCCTCCGTTACCGAACAGGAAGCGATTGAAATGCTGGCACAGCACATTATCACACAGCCTGTATTCGAGGCTTTATTTGAAGATTATTCCTTTGTAAAAAACAATCCTGTTTCTCAGTCATTACAGGGTATAATTACCGCCCTTGATGAAAAAAGCAAAAAGAAGGACACTGAAAAACTTAACAAGTTTTATGTTTCTGTTCAAGAACGAGCAAGCGATATTGATAACAGCGAAGGCAAACAAAAAGTTATTGTCGAATTATATGATAAATTCTTCCGTACCGCCTTCCCTAAGGTTACAGAAAAATTAGGCATTGTATACACCCCTGTTGAAGTCGTAGACTTCATTATTCACAGTGTCGAAGACGTTTTGCAAAAGGAATTTGGGCGAAGTATGAGTGATGAAAACATCCATATTCTAGACCCATTTACAGGTACGGGAACTTTTATTACACGATTATTACAAAGCGGTATTATTAAAGACGATGATTTAAAACGTAAATATTTAAAAGAAATACACGCTAATGAAATAGTGTTGTTGGCGTATTATATTGCGTCTATCAATATTGAAAATGAGTACCATGAGCAATTAAGAAAAACCGACCTCTACAATGAAATGTTTTTACCGCCTATCAAAGAAATGTGTGTCGCAGACGTTATACAGTTTCCGGGAACGAAACCTGAACCTAAAAAGAATCTTGCCTATACTTCATTTCCCGGTATCTGTCTGACAGACACATTCCAGTTAGGTGAAAATGATGAAAATGATAAACTTATTAGCGAGATATTTCCGCAAAATTCTGAAAGAGTATTAAGACAGAAAAATACGCCGTTAAGAATTATCTTTGGTAATCCTCCTTATTCTATAGGTCAGAAGTCAGCTAATGATAATGCTCAAAATCAATCATACCCAAATCTTGAAGGAAGAATCGCAGAAACTTATGTATCCGCTTCTAAAGCAGATTTAAGCAAATCAGTTTATGATACCTTTATTAAAGCCTTCCGTTGGAGTACCGACCGCTTAGACCCTGTAAATGGCGGCATTTTATGTTTTGTGTCTAATGGCGCGTGGTTAGATAGTAATAGTTTAGATGGTTTTAGATATCATCTTGAAAAAGAATTTTCTACAATCTATGTATTTAATCTTCGTGGAAATCAAAGAACTTCAGGAGAATTAAGTAGAAAAGAAGGTGGAAAAATATTCGGTGGTGGTTCTCGTACTCCAATAACTATAACATTATTAGTTAATAATCCTAAAAATAAATCAGAAAAAGCAAAAATACATTATTACGATATTGGCGATTATCATAGTCGAGAGAAGAAGTTGGAAATAATCAGGGAATTTTCAACAGTTAATAATATAAAATGGAATATTTTATCGCCAAATGAACATAATGATTGGATTAATAAACGCAACTCAAAGTTTGATGAATTTATCCCATTGGAACCGATAAAAAAATTTGAAAATAGTTCCCAATCATTTTTTTCTACTTATGCTGTCGGTGTATCGACAAGCCGTGATGCATGGGTAATTAATTTTTCAGAAATTCTACTCAATAAAAACATGAAAAGAATGATAAATTTTTATAATGAGCAAAGTCATGAATTTAATAAAGAAAAAAAGAAAAATCAAAAATTAAAAATTGATGATTTTATTGATACCAACTCTCAAAAAATAAGTTGGTCAGTAAATCTCAAGAATGATTTATATAAAAACATTATTCATAAATATAATGCTAATAAGAAATATTTTTGTTCTTATAGACCATTTATTAAAATGAATATATTTTTTGATAATAATTTCATAGAACGTCCTGGTATTTGGCAACAATTATATCCTACAGATGATCATGTTAATTCCGTTATTTGCGTTACAGGAAAAAGCAATTTTACTTTTTCCTCATTAATATCAAAAAATATTACTGAATATGGTTTTTTAAACGGTATGAATGGAACAACCCAATGCTTTCCTCTCTACTGGTACGAAAAAAAAGAAAATAAGCAAGGTAATTTATTTGAAAATTCAGAAAATGATTATATCCGTCATGACGCAATATCTGACTTTATTCTTGATCAGGCGAAAACTCGTTATGGCGGTAAAGTAACAAAAGAAAATATTTTTTATTATGTTTACGGTATACTTCATAGCCAAGATTACCGAAAAACCTTTGCCAATGACCTTAAAAAAACGCTTCCACGCCTTCCCCTTGTAGAAAAACCGGCAGACTTTTGGGCATTTTCAGATGACGGAAAAAAATTAGCGGATTTACATCTAAACTATGAAGGACAACCAATCCCTGAGGGAATCTTGTTAAATGGTAAACCTATTCCCAAAAAACCTTTCCCAACGGATCAGCTTTTGGTAAATCAAATAAAATTCCCAAAAATAGATAAAAAAGAAATAAAAGATACTATTATTTACAACCAATATATTACTATTTCAAATATACTGCCAAAAGCCTATGAATATATTGTCAATGGGAAATCCGCTATAGAGTGGGTCATGGAACGTTATTCGGTAACCACGCACAAAGAAAGCGGTATAGAGAACAATCCTAACGATTGGGCAAAAGAACATGAAAATCCGCAGTATATTTTGGACTTGCTTTTATCAGTGATAACGGTTAGTATAAAGACGTTGGATATTGTGGATGGATTGCCAAAGGTGGAGTGGGAGTAGGAATAGCAAGATGGCTCGGGCAGATTTACTAAAAAAAATATTTTCCAGTTATAAAACAGAAGATAAAGAATCGTTTCTCAAAGCTGCCAATGAAATAATTGAAGATGAAAGAAAAAAGAATCACGGTACTCTTGCTGATGAATTACAAGCAATTATCAGCAATGGTTCTTTATTTCCCAAAAAAGGAATGTCTTCATACATTCCGGTTAAGCAGAAAGGTAAAGAAAATGATGTAGCTTTATTTGAAATAATATACCCTGATAAAATGTTGTCTGATGTTATTTTATCATCTGAAAACGAACAACAAATAGAGCAGATTATCCGTGAATATTCAAATTGGGATGTGTTAATAAGCAATGGAGTTACGCCTATGAGGCGTGTTCTGTTCTATGGTCCGCCAGGTTGCGGGAAGACATTAACTGCAAAAGCTATTGCTTCTGAGATAGGTTTACCTTTAGTGTATGTGAGGTTTGACGCAGTTGTATCATCATATTTAGGTGAAACGGCAGGCAACATTCGTAAAATTTTCGATTTTGTCAATGGTGATAGTTATGTAATGTTATTTGATGAGTTTGATGCAATTGCAAGAAGCCGTAACGACCAATACGAACATGGGGAAATCAAACGTGTTGTAAATACTTTTTTACAGCAAATAGATAACTTTAATGGACGCTCGTTAGTAATTGCAGCAACCAATTTTGAAAAGTCACTTGATTATGCGATTTGGCGACGCTTTGATTGTACGTTGAAATTTGATATGCCTACAAATAACGAGCAAATTCGGCTGTTTAATTTACGATTAAAACAATTTAAAGGTGCTGAAAATATAGTACTTGAGTTTGCTGAACACTTAAAGAACTTTTCACACGCTGATGTGGAAATGGCGGCGTATACTGTTATCAAACAATGCATACTTGACGGCAGACGAATATATACGAAAAAAGATGTGGAAAAAGCGATAGTTCAGCAAGAACAACTTGTTGCACTGCGAAAAACTCAATATCAAGAAGAAGGATAATGTTAAATGGCGGATCATATTGAAATTGCTAAAGAGGATATTAGTAAATTTAAATATAAGTTCCAGCCTTATCCAAGTGCTCCCAAGCCACCGCCACGCAACCGAACTGAGCATGGAGGCCTGCTAAAAAAAGGGCTGTCAAAAGCTGTTGATGATATTACTCACGCACGCAAAAATGCCGGTGTAGAAGTAGATAAACTTTTGGTGTTTGATTTAACAAGCGATGCGGCATATATGAAACCAAATGTCGATGTTCTTCAGAGAAGTTTTAAAATATCTATCGTTGAAGAAGTTCAAACTACAGAGGGTACTTCACATCTTGTTGTGCAATTTGAAAATAAAGATGGCATTATTATTTTTGAACGTGAACGAGCACTTTATGAACAGGATAATCAATTTTCTGGTGGGTTACTTACATATGCTCAACGTCGTGATCTTTTTGCATGTATTAGTGGGATTAGGACACTTACGCCTGAAGATAGAACAGGAAAGCGGCTTATGGAAGCAATTAAAAATGAAACCTTACCGGATGGGTTATTCATAGTTGATATAGATGTTTGGTATAATGGTGATAAGAAAAAGAAACATGATCTTGAAAATAATATTAAACAAGCTCTGGGAACAAGTGGAAGTACATTACTCGGTGATTTGTTTGAACTTCCGAATATATTACTTGGACGAGTTAAATTAAACCAGTTTACATTAAACGCTTTAAGAAATTTAGATTTGATAGCTATGATCGATTTTCCAATAGGCGTTTTATCAAACGAGCAATGTGAACTTTATTCATCGGATTTTGTTCCTATCCTCGAAGATACCCTAGACAAAAACGCACCGCTTGCGTGTGTAATAGATTCGGGTGTGTTTTCAGGTAATATACTGTTATCATCATCAGTAGTTGGTGAAGAAGATTTCGACCTTACTGAAAGTACACCTTCAGACCTTAATGGGCACGGAACGGCTGTAGCTGGAATTGTTGCATACGGGAATTTCTATAATTATGATAAACCAAATAAGAAATTTAAGCCGTTAGTCAGAATCTGCAATGGAAAAGTTATGCACAATCATCCAATGGATGATGGACATGACGGACAAAAATACGCTGATAACAAACGCCCTGAACAAATAATAGAAGAAGCCATAAAATATTTTCATAAAGAATATCAATGTCGCGTATTTAATCTTTCGTCTGGTGATATTGATCATCTTTATAGAGGTGGCCGTCAATGGCCTTGGGCTTCTATGCTTGACAATCTTTCTCGGGAATTAGATATTGTAATTGTGATAAGTTCTGGTAATGTTCAAAACCCTGTTATACCTAAATTTTCAAGTAGAGAAGAGTTACAAAGTAAAGTTCGGGATCAATTATTAACCCCAGAACACCGTTTGATTGATCCTGCAACAACAGCTCTCGGAATCACTGTTGGTGCGATAACGAAATATTCAGAGCCCGAGAATTTTCCTAATCGTCCGACAATGCTTTCTGTTGGAGCTACGGGTTATCCTTCTGTGTTTACGCGTACTGGCGAAGGAGTAGGCGGAGCCATTAAACCTGAATTTGTAGATTACGGCGGTAATTATGCGATCTTACAGTCGGGTGGAAGAACACGATGGGATTTTAATCGTGCATTAAATGAGCCAACACTGAATAATACTATAGATAAAGTGTTTAAAGGGTATAGTGGAACCAGTTTTTCCGCACCTCATGTGACACATATAGCCGCAAGACTTGAACGTGCATTACAGGAACAACTTGGTGACGCTCCTTCGGCAAATCTTATCCGTGCTATGTTGGCAAGTTCAGCCAAATATGTCCAATATGATTGGCTTAAAGCTGTTATGGAACCTGGGTTTAGTGGAACAAATAAACAGACTCAATCATGGTTAATGCGGATGAGTGGATATGGCAAAGTCGATGAAACTACATTATTTACTGACCGTAATCACGTTACGCTATTCGCTGAAGATGTCTTGGATTTACGCCTTCTGCATTTATATAAGATTCCTGTACCTAAAGAATTTTTGGACTTACGAACACATAAAAGAATAGCAATAGGTTTTGCTTATAATCCTCCAACATTCCTTAGCCGTAAAGCGTATATTGCAAACAGTTTATGGTTTGAAGTTTTTAGGCGTGTTGATGTTGATGTTTTGCTAAACTACAAAGCAAAGGAAGTAGACGAGGAAACATCTGAACGAATAGAAGAGGAAGCCTCTGAACGAATAATTGAGGATTTTAGTCGAAAATATGGTGCCTCTTTTTCACCCGGGTATACAGAGGTAAGAAATTCAACTTTACAACAACGTATATGGGAAAAGACTGCTCGTGGAGGCAGTGACTTACTTTGGGAAGACAATGACCCTTACATCTATATTATGGTTACAGGTAAAGGAAAATTTTCCCACCCTTATATTGATGAAGCTCAACCATATGCCTTGGCAATAACTTTTTCATACGACAGCGAGGAAGATATTCAACTTCGTCAAAGGTTGAGTGAAAAAGTTACAATTAAACAACGCGAAAGAGCAAGGACTCGTACACAGGTTTAAGTTTCAACTATAGCGAATTCGCCATAGTTGAAATATGAGTAATGAGGTATAATGCCTTATAACACAAATTCATACATCGCCGAAATAAAACAAATAATCATCTCCGCCAGAAACAAAGCCCACACCGCCATTAATGCCGCTATGATTGAAGCCTACTGGCTTATCGGGAAAAGAATTGTTGAAGAATAGCAAAACGGCAAACAACGGGCGGAATACGGGCAAGAAATAATAAAAACGCTCTCAAAAGAGCTAAAAAGCGAATTTGGGACAGCTTTTGGCGAGCGTATCCTTCGGGATTCAAGGCGGTTTTATCTGTGTTTCAAGGACATGGAATTTGGCACGCACTGCGTGCCAAATCTAACATGGACCCATTACAGGCAAATTTTACGTCTTTCAGATAAAAACGCCATGCAATATTACATTACCGAAGCTTCCGAAAACAACTGGTCTGTCCGAACCCTTGATAGAAACATTTCTACCCTTTATTATCAACGACTTCTGTCCTCGCAGAATAAAGACATCGTAATAGCGGAAATGAAGGAAAAAACAGCGGATTTTCAGGATAAACTGGAATTCATCAAAAATCCGGCAGTCCTTGAATTCCTCGGACTTCCCAATAATTCCGGCTACATCGAGGCGGAACTTGAAAAAGCCATCATCGACCATATTCAGCAATTCCTTCTTGAATTGGGGAAAGGTTTTGCCTTTGTATCCCGTCAGCAGATAATTAAGACTGAAACGGCGGAATTTTATATCGACTTGGTATTCTACAACTTTATTCTGAAATGTTTTGTGCTAATTGAACTTAAAACAAATAAAATCACACATCAGAAGATGAATTGATAACTGAAATTGAACGGCAAAAGGAAATATTGAAAATTCAATTTAGTAACGATAAAGATACTTCGGACGATATATGAGATAAATAATGAATGTAACCATATAACATCTTGACCAAAACTGAAATTTTAGGCTAAATAGTAGGAGTAACCGGGGATATAGCTCAGTTGGTAGAGCGATAGGTTCGCAATCTATAGGCCTGGGGTTCGAATCCCCATATCTCCATTGGAGTAAAAAATTGCCGTTTAAGTTACATAAACGAGTAACATCAGCAAAATGCGGCAAATTTGGGGATTCGAACCGGAGCAATCCTGTTATAATTTCAAGGCGAAAGCCTTGCTATAATAGATGCGTCGCATGGATGCGGCGGGATTGCGCAGGCGGGCTGGAGGGAGCAAACAGGAAGTTTGCGACCGGAAGCCGAATCCCCATATCTCCAATAAATATGCCCCTATTGACACTTTTTAATGATTTTGGCATATTAGATACGGTTATACAGTTCCCTTCGGGAACTCAGGTTCTTTTCAAGAACCTGACGTTTATTTGAAGCGGCGCTGTCGCCCACCTAAAGGTGGGCTTGCATTAAAGGTTCGGGATTACGCTTAATTGCGCCTGGGCTGGTTGATTTTTTTGGCTGTAACACCGCTTCGCGGTGCTAGACAGTTCCCTTCGGGAACTCAGGTTCTTTTCAAGAACCTGACGTTTGTTTGAAGCGGCGCTGTCGCCCACCTAAAGGTGGGCTTGCATTAAAGGTCCGGGATTACGTTTAATTGCGCCTGGGCTGGTTGATTTATTGGCTGTAACACCGCTTGACGCGGTGCTATTGATTAGCCACCTTAGCTCAGTTGGTAGAGCAGCAGACTGAAAATCTGCGTGTCTGGAGTTCAATTCTCCGAGGTGGCAATTTTCAACGCCCCGTCAAGCGGTGTGTAGGAATGTTATTGAAAAATGTTAAATTTTATTGTTCCAGCTTTTAATATACTGTACAAACTATTAACTAAAGTATATAATATAAAAAATAATGATTATTCTGTTAATATTATCATGGTGAACCTATTGGAGGGTTGACAATGCGTAGAATTGTTGCGCTGATTATATGCTTGGCACTAATGTCATTTTTCTCAATACAGGTTATGGCTCAGACATATACGACCAATTTGCGCAGTAAGGCAATTCATGTGGTGTATGACGATTCAGGCAGCATGATATATGATTACGGCAAATATGTAGAACGGTGGGGACAGGCCAAATACGCAATGGAAGTATTCGCGGTAATGCTTGAAAGGAATGATACTATGCGCGTTTACTATATGAGCGACTTTGACACCTTGCACAACGGTAAAACAAACGCTTCCGCCAGAATTGATATATCCGGTTCGGAGAGACCGGAAACGAGAGTGGCTAAGGTACATGATACGGTTACATACGCATGGAACACACCGTATGATACTGTCGCTAAAGCCTATGAAGATTTAAAAAACACAGACGCCAATGTAAAGTGGCTTGTTGTCCTGACAGACGGTGAGTTTAACCAGTTAAATGGCCGCCAGCGCGATCCGGAAAAAGATCCGGTGCCTGTGGATAAGTTCTTTTCACAATATGCGGATGAAAGCGGCGTAAGAATTATTTTGCTGGCTATGGGGGATGTTACCGATAAGTTTAAACTACCTGTTGACAGAGACGGTATTTATTTTGAACAGGCAAAAGACGCTGATGAAATTTTAGGAAAAGTTACTTCTATAAGTAACCGGATTTTTAACAGAAATAAACTCAAATTCACAAATGAAGCCCGTTATGAATTTAATTTTGACGTTCCGATGGAGGAGCTTCTTGTATTTGCACAGGGCGCAAATATAAAAATAAACGGCATAAAGGGAACCGCCGCTTACAGTCCAAATAGTGATGATATTGTTAAGGTGCGTTACAGTGATGTAGCAGCCGTTAATTACTCAGACCGCCCCGTTAAAAAATCAACAAATCTTACCGGCGTTATAGCGTCCTTTTATAATATTAGTAAGGGAGCGTATAGTTTGGATATTACCGGAGCGCGCACGGTCGAGATTTATTATAAACCGGCGGTTGTAGTTGATATAAATTTGTATCGAAACCGCATGAAAGTCCGCAAAAATGAAATTAACGAAGGCAAATATCAAATCGAGTACGGTATTATTGATGAAAACGGCAATTTTTTTGAGTCTTCACTTCTAGGCAACGTTGAATATACGGCGACAGTACAAAACAACGGACAGGTCATAATGATAAAATCAGGCGATGCCGTTAATTTATCGCAGGGCGATTTAAAAGTACATGTGCAGGCTCATTTTTTAGAAATCAATACCGCGGAGAACACTGTTACGGCTAAAGTGCTGGCTCCGCTCAGTTTTAAGGAACGTCTTAGCAACTGGGTGCAAAGAAACAAACCGCTGTTAATTGGAGTATGGGTGTTGTTTATGATTTGGTTCCTTTGGGGACGGAAGAAACGCTTCCCGAAAGAATTGAAGAGAAAGAAACCTCTTATAGTAAAAGAAGTTGATGACAGTGAAATCAAGCAAAACGGAAAATTCAAAATTATAAAAAATACTAATATTTGGCCATTATGCGCTGAAGAGGCGACGATTAGCGTTGTTCCTGATGATTGTCCGCTGCCGAAGTTCCATGTAAGAGCCAAAGATAATGATATCATGTTCTTAATGAATTCAAGCGCTTTTACGCCTGAAAAACTCAGCGCAAGCGGCGCCGAATTATTCATAGGTTCCAGGCCGGTTAGGAGTGGGGCAGAAAACAAAATGGAAATTAGTTGTAGAGCTACAATTAAAACTATTTATCCGGGCAGAAACGGAGGTTCTGAAACAACATATACTTGTTCATTTGGAAAAAAGTAAATAAATAAAACAAATATTTTTTGGAGGTAAATTAACATGGCGGCACCAACTTTGATCGTAGGTCTTGGAGGTATTGGTTCCCAAATTACGGCGAAATTATCGGATATGGTAACCGATGACAGGCTTAGGGAAAGAATAAATTTTGTGGTATTTGACACTGATGCCAACGAATTGGAAAAAATTAAACGGAATAATCCGCATATACGTACGGTTCAAACATCTACCAACATGACCGTCGGCGATTATCTGCACCTGGATGGGCATACGAGAGACACTTCTTTCCCAATAAATCCCAACCTGTACCGTAAGACGCTCAGCGAGGGAGCCGGACAAGTGCGCGCTATTTCATACCTTGCCTTTGTAACCGCCATGAAACGTGGACAACTGGCGCAGTTGGACGACGCCATATACGACCTCTACAAACTTGAAAGCGGTACGACCAAGCAGGTGCTTCGCATTATTATCGTCAGTTCAATGGCGGGCGGTACCGGTTCCGGCCTTATACTTCCGGTATCAATGTATATAAGGCAGTTTTTAAAAACCAAAATGCAGATACCAGGTAACATAACCCGCGGGTTCTTTATACTGCCTGAAATTTTATATACAAATGTGCCGTCTGAAACAATGCGCAACGCGTTCAAGGCGAATGCCTACGCCGTATTACGCGAATTAAACGCGTTTATCCTTAAGGCGGACGACAATCTTGATAAAAGATACAAGAATAAAGTACATTTAGAGTTCCCAAAAGTCGGTTCGAACGATTTTGAAGAATACGACGTACTGCCGATGGACTTCTGTTTTATGTTTGACGCGCAGAATATCGAAGGGAAAAAACTGACATCTACCGAACAGTATTTACAACACGCCGCCACCTGTATCTACGCACAGTCAATAGGTCCAATGAACACCCGCAGTAATTCATCTGAAGACAATGTAATAAGAACTTTGGTTTCCGGGCAAAGCCGTAACCGCTACGCGGGCGCGGGCGCGTCGGAACTTGTGTATCCTTCCAACCATATTCTTAATTACATAGCCCTAAAATGGGCCGCGTCAACCGTATCAGATACATGGACGATATTTGATAAAGCTTTCAAAGAAAAAAGCAAAGAGAACAACAAGGCGAAAATGAAAGGACAGCCCTATGATCCGAATATTAAACCGGATAAGATATATATTGAAACAGTAGACACGGAAGCTAATAAAAACACGCCATTCGCCAAATTCACAAGGAAAGCGACATTTAACTATGACAAAGACGGCTTTACTGAAAGAGGCCCCAAATGGAACGCATATTTAGACGCCCTTAAGGCGAACGTTAAAAGCAATGCTGAAAGACGGCATGGCGATATAGACGACGCCCGTGATAACGCCCAGAGCGCGTTAAATGATCTGCAAGTTAAGTTACAAGAAGTTGACATGGATACTTTTACCAGAGCTTATAACAACCTTAAATATTACAGAGACACTGTTATAAGGCGCACTGATGAAATAGGACGCTCGACAGCGTATTCAATTTTTAAATTTGACGACGGCTCGGACGTTACTCTGGCAAACGACATAACTAAAATTGAAACGCATCTTAAAGACGACAATAATCAATTTATACACCCTAACGCGGTACGCTATTTCCTTTATCAGACATTGCAGACTTTAAAGAATAAATTAAATGAAGCCAAAAAGACAAAAGAAAAAGACGAGAAAGAATTTAAGTCTTTTGATTTTTTATTTGACGATCCAGATACTCCGGAAATTGAAACTATCGGTAAATTAACAAGCGATGCAAGAGACGCGAATGTTTGGGAGCAATATGTATCAAAAAAATATTTAAGTAAAATAGGGCAAAAAATTAAAGATTATGACGCGTTTATTAACACCGTAAACGAATATCGCGTTATAGCTCCCTATGTAAAGGTGCTTGAGGCGGCGCAGGAATATATAGAAAAACTGAATAAATCGTTTGAAATATTCTACGAATCTTTTGAATCAAATGTCGAAGATATTCAACGGCAGATAAAAACCTCAGAAGAAAAATACCGTAATAAAAAAGGAAATACGATTCGATATGTATGCGCGTCAAAAAATTGTCTTGAAAAATTTTATGACAAAATGGAATTTACGGGCAACGCGCTTGAAATTCCGGACAAATTGTGCAGAAACATATACAGAAAAGTAAGGGATCATTCTTTATTACCGGAAAGCAATAAAACAAACAACTTCTTTAAGGATATTTTTGACAATGAAATTATTAAACATTTTAAAGATTCGGTTGATCAAGTATACGGTTCGGTTATTAAGATGGATGTTATAAAGGCGTTGGAAGTTGAAGCTGAATATGAAGAAGGTATACAGGAACGTGGTCTTATTACAGAATACGTAAAAAATGTAATTAAAGAAACAAAAAAACTGGCGGATCCCTTTATAAACAAGCCTATGGGAGAAGAAAGCGTTCCTATTCCGGCTTGTACTTACAATAAAAACCTTAAATTAATAGACAATCCCGAACGCGAGGAATTAGTTAATTCTGAATTAAAAAGCTTTGGCGGCGTTGAGAGCAGTGACGATGAAGGAATCACTAATGAAAGAGTCCTGTTCTACAGCGCAATTTATGGTTTATATCCTGACGATCTGCTTAAATTTTCGCCGGAAAGAAAGAGTGAAACGGGAGGACCTGATGCCGGCGAATACTATAAAGTTTACTTTGACATGATCAACCAAATATCGCCGAACCCGCTTGAAACAAAGGTTATTACGCCGCATCTTCATAAATATTGGCATTTAATTTCAGAGATGCCTGACCTTAGTGAAGAAGAACAGAATAAACATGAGAAAAAAATCTATAAGGCTCTTATTCTTGGAATTCTTTATGGTAAAATCCGGTATGAAAAAGCGGGAGATGGCTTTAAATACAAGCTATGGCTGGGCGGCAGTAAGAACAGGGGTGAAACACACCTTGAGGTTTCTAACGGCACTCCATGCGATACCTTTTGGGAAATTGTAGACGCATTAACCTTTAACCCGGTAATTGTAAATAATATATTAACTGCTATTGATAAGGAAATTGAAGCGGAACGCAAACGTAATATAGTTAATTTTAAGGACAGCAAGTTATGCAAAGGCATTGAAGAACTTCAATTGGATGAAATATCCGGTGACAGTCGCAAGATGAGCATCTTCGGCATAGCGATAGCGTATAAGGTAACAATGCCCCCGGATGAATTTATTGAAAAACAGGGCCAAATGCTTCTGGAAACTATAATGGAAACGCTGTATGAGCAGATAAAAAAATTATGCCCCGAAGTTGAATGTAACAGCACCTATGTAGAAGTTATTGAAGATCAGCTTGAAAGGTTTAAGCAAAACATTGTAACTCTTTATGAAAAGAAGTATCCGACTGTAATAAAAGATTACCTAAGGCAGCTTTTACAGGTAGTTATAGGCATTTTAAGCGAAAAGGAATTAACTGTAGCGGCGGATAAAGTAGACAAGTATTCAAAAGAATATTTTTCAGGTGCCGTAAAACCGTCTCAAAAAAATATTCCGTCTAAAAATGAAGCGGAATAAATAGGGGAATAATTGAGCTTTGCATACCGATACTTTACATACCGTTATTATAACAGACCCGGATACAACCCCTTTATTTGACAAGTACAGGTATTTGTTCACGCCATTTTTCAGTGAAAACGGCGGAAGTATTTGCCATTGCCTATGGAATAAAGGGGACGTTGATATAGAACACGCTGTTCCGAAGCTGTATGATTCAATAAGGGATCATCCGGAATGGCGGGCAATAATTCTTGTTAAACCAAAGCAAGAAGAATTATTTGACCTTAATAACTCTAATAATCCAAAAAATCCTTTTGATTTTAAGTGTAATCATGAGAATACCTCTATAAACGAAGAAGGAGGGATTCTTCTTGATGATAATCCTTCGCAGTTGGTGCGCCTTACACATATGCTGGCCGGATTTCCTTCTCTTGGAGGAGTTAAAGGTTATGAAACACATTATTTTTTTTACAATGAAAAAAAAGGTATGTATGAGGAATGTAAGTATAGTAATGGTAAACCTATTCTTGAAAGCGATAAAAAGAAATTTATTGTTGATGATTATAAAAAGTTATTAGAGGAATTCAAACGAAAAAACTTAACTGTTCAGAAGGAAGATAGAGACAAATGCATCTTAAAAGCTCGTGATAGATTTGACGCGGAAACAAAAAAATACGGAAACAATATTGTTTTACAGCTGGTTGAAATACCTTATTCACCGGAGGAAAAAGCCCAGCATAAAAAGCTTACGGAAAAATATAAGCTTAAGGAAAATCGTCCGGTTGAAGTTTTGATTTTATCAATTAGGGAACAATACGCTTCCGATGACCGCGAAGAAACTTATGAGTTAGTTCGTCGCGCATGGCAGTTCCATAATGAAGTTGAAAGTTCTGATTTTTGGAAAGTTTATCCCAACACCTGCCGTTTCCTGTGCTATGATCTTATTAATCCTGAACATTCGCTTTATTCACGCGAGCTTTGGAGATTTTTCCTTTTAACGCTTACATTAGCGGTAAATCAAATTCCGGGACGATCTTTGCAGGCTTACCTGCTTTACAATGTTAATCTTAGAATAGATACAGAAGAACTTGGACGTGTTTACGACAGATACATAGAAAATCTCATGTCGTTTCAGGAAATTATCCATGAACGTTTATCGCGTGTTTCAGAATTAACGCAGGATAAAAAAAAGGAGCTTGTGCCTACCCAACACATAGCGGTTAACTTTGATCAAATAGAGGAAACCGATGTAAAAGCAAAAACTGGTAAAATAGGGCTTGCGGCGGATTGCCCTGTAAGCGAAGCGCAGTTTTGGCATGGGCATATTCAAGGCACAAGAAATACAATAGAAAACATATTGTCCGCACCGCAGGAAATTGTCACGGAAAAGGCGGCTGAAACGCGCAAAAATATTAACAGCTTTACCGGTATAGAGCAAGTGCTTGACCGTTTCCAGATTGAACGAATAAAAAAACGAATAGACGGACTTGAATTAAAAGTATTTAACACGAATTTATATAATATGCTGAACACCGATAATTACAAGGCGGAGGTCGCGAAAGCCGGCGATGCGGTACGTGATTATATAAAGCTTCGTGTCTCAAAACGCGGCATTTTGCTTATATCACTGGTTTCTTTGCTTGTCTTTTTCTTTGGATTTATTCCGTATATATTCAACTCCGCAAAGTTAGAATTGCTGGTGTTCGGCGCGGCTTTTGGGCTTGTAATTGCAGTAAGCCTCCTGCTTGCGGCAGGCGCCACGTTAACCCTTTATTTTTTGCGCGGTAAACTTGTTGATAAAATAAAAACATATAACAGGGATATTTCAAATATTTTTGAACGCGTAAAAAACAGCGCGCATGTTTTTTCGGAATATTTTTCCGACATTTGCACATATATGTACGCGCGTTCTCTTCTAACGGGAATAATACTTAAAAAAGAAAATGATCAATCCACGGCGAATATTCAAAAAGCGCATCTTAAATATCTGGAAAGTGAAATAGAAAGAATTAACTCAATATGTTCTTTATATGGGGTGCCGCTTAATGATTATTCGGGGAAATGTTCTGTAGCAAATATAAATGAAGAATTACTGTTGGAATTGCCTTCCAAATGCCGGTTCTACGAACTTGACACATTCAAAGAAAAAGATACATTAAAATTAACTACTTCGCCCGTAAAATATAAATCAAGAAATATTTCTACTGATAATAACGACAAAGATTGGGATCAATTTAATACGGGCATTACCCTTAACGCGCCATATAGCTTTATTACAGCCATGAATCTCGTGCGTGAAGAGATATATGACCGCAAGGAAGAGGCGTAACCGTGTCTAATTTTCTGTTATTATTAATTAAATTTATAAAGATGATTTTTACAAAATTCAAGTGGATTGTTATTCCAATTTTACTTATACTGACTTTTCTTGTAATTCTTGCATTTTTAAAACGATCTGATAATTCTACAGTGGTGCCAGATCAATTTTCATTAGACTTATCCAAGTTGGTGCGGGAAAATTGGGACGATAATTTTTTCAGCAGCATAAAACTTAAAATAAACAGCGCTGATATTTATATTAATGGAAAATTAACAAAGTTTGATGATAAAGACTTAATCCCAATTATTAAAAACAACCGCGTCTTTTTACCCGTTGATCTTATCGCTAATTTATTAAAGACAAGAGCCGTATATAATGGCGATAATAACGCTATAATAAAAAAAGACGAAACCAGCGTGGAAATAACGGCCGGGAAGAATGCTATTAATGTTAATGGTAAAGAAGTAATCCTTGAAGCCCCTTCGTTCATTTTAAATAAAAAAATAATGTCGCCTTTGAGTATAATGATATATTTTGGTTTTGACGAGCCGATATGGGAAGCGGGCTCGCAGGAAATAAAACTATTAAGAACATATCAGACGCGGCGCTTAATGGTTGTAACAAACGGCGGCAAGCTTACTGAAACGCATGGCGCTTTAAAAGTATTAGTGGGCCCGGATAACCTATATGTCTTACAGTACGCTTCTGAACAAGCCGCAAGGGAAGCAGATACGCTCTTTAAAAAAGATCCTGACGTTTTATACAGCCAGCCCGACGCGGTTATTAATACCGAATCAACGGAACCATTATCATGGGGAGTCAAGAGAATTGGAGCCGATTACTTTTCAGAACAATTAACGCAAAAAAAATTAAATAAAAGCGAAGTAATTGTGGCGGTGATTGATACGGGAATAGATATTAATCATCATTTTTTAAAAGGAAGAATAAGTAATATTAGATGGAATTTCATAAGTGGGAATAATAACATAACTGATGACGGCGGTCACGGTACCCATGTGAGCGGGATAATCGTAGATTCCACGCCGTCAAATGTTAAAATTATGCCATTAAGAATATTAACAGGAGGAACCGATTTAATTCTTTGCGAAGCTATCAAATATGCCGCCGATAACGGGGCGGATATAATTAACATGAGTCTTGGGCGCGATATGGGAATGGCTACAAGTAATCCGCCAATAGAAGGGGCAATAAACTATGCACTTTCTAAAAATGTTATAATTGTAGCGGCGGCAGGAAACGAAGAAGATGATGTAATGAAATATAGCCCGGCTTATTATTCAAGGCTTATTACTGTTGCGGCAACTGATGCAAACGATAATAAGGCTGATTTCTCTAATTTCGGAAATTCGATAGATATTGCAGCTCCGGGTGTTTCAATAAAAAGCTCCATACCTGGCGGAGGTTATGATTCATGGAACGGGACTTCGATGGCAACGCCTTTTGTCTCCGCCGGTGCGGCATTGCTTAGAACGACAAACAAATCCCTATCTCAGGATGAAGTCATTTCAATGCTTTCAAATAACGCGGATAAAACAGGATCATCCAGTGATTTTGGCGCGGGGATTGTAAATCTTGTTAAATTGGCGCCGCAGAGCGCGGACAAAACCGTAAAAGGCGTTTCATTAACCCCAAAAAGCATATCACTTCTTGTTGGCGCGACTGAAAAGCTTATCGCTTCGGTAATACCCGGTAATGCGGAGATTCCCGGTGTAATGTGGAATACTATTAATCCAAACATCGCGATAGTTTCCGATGATGGTATTGTCAGTGCCGTAAATCCGGGTAATACGGTTATTACCGTAAAAACTATTGACGGTGGTTTTTGGTCGTCTGCCATTGTGTCCGTGCTAAAGAAAAATGATACAATTGATCTAAAGAAAAACCTGCTTGCTCTGGTTCCGTTTATTTTATTTCTTTTGCTTTCATTAAAAATAAACCTTTCTAAGCCTAAACGTTCCAGGCAGTTTATTTTACCTTTCTTAGCGGTAATATATTGTATTTTTGCCATGTATTACGCGGAAAAAGCAAACAAATGGATAACCTCAATTATCGCGTGGCTCAGTTATTTTGCCCCATTTATCGCAATTAACATAAACAAATGGTTGATCTATATTTTCAACACGGCTATTGTCGTTGGATTCCTTATTATAAAAAGCATCCTGCTGCCGGTTGTCAATAAGGTGTGGAGTAAGACAAGACTCCTTTTTAATCAAACTTCCGGAAAGTTTTATGAATATAACGACCGTATGAATGTATGGGTATTAAAAGACGAGTATGGACAGGCGAAGACATTATGGAAAGGTTATTTCTGGTTTGCCGCCGGTATTACATCGGTAATTATCACCCTTTCTCAAATTTTTTCCGGCTGGTTATTTTTTAAAACGCCTTTTTATCCAGTGTGCGGCGTGTTAATTTTAGGAGAAATATTGTTCTTCTTGTCCGGACTTACTTTTCAGGAAATGTTATCTACCATTGCCGGTGAAAACGATGAATTTTACCGGGTTTCCAATTATGGAATACTCCGCAGAAAATTCCACGACTTGTATGACAGCCGCATTTTATATGACAATACCGCGGACAGCCTTTTCGGATTAAGGTCATTTGATATGCTGGATAAACTCGCCGAAAGCAAGAATGAACTTGATGTGGTTATATCAAAGTATTTTACGGAATTGAAAGAAAAAGGGAATAACATCGATTCAGGTTTTGTCCGGTCATCAATCAATATGGTGAACGGAAAATCCGTGCTTATAAACACTCCTTTTTATCAGGATTTAACAGGATACATCGTACTGCCCCTTGTCCGGAGGCTTATGACTTTTGAAAAAGCGTTGGTCATTGTAGGGCGGGACAGCGCCGCCGTAGATGTAAAAAATTGGATGCATAACGGAATAGCTTCTTTCTGCGGTACGCCTGAGTTATGGAAAACAGATATTATTACGGATAAGGAAGCCGAATTTGATGTGGCCGTTATGCGTTTTGCAGACATGTATAACCGCGATATTTTAAAAACACACGCTGAGTTTTTAAAACAAGTTGGATTTGTCCTGTTGATTGAGCCATCCCGCATCGTCTCTACCGGGCAAATAGGTCTTTCTATTATTGTTGATCAGCTTGGGAATGAAAAAGAGAACATTGTTTTCTGTTCCTGCGACAGGAATTGCGACGGTCTTGTGGACGCCCTTTCCCATATCCTTAAAGTCAACCTGACCGAGGTGTACGCCACAGTTCCAACTCTTGCCAATTGCTCCCTTATGTATTGGAACGCGCATGGTGATTTTTTACATCACAAAATACTTCCAAACATCGCCCACTATCTCGGCATTGGAACAGAGTTGTCATCCGTAGCGCTGCGGTATCAGGTCGCGAATACCGTATGGGTAAGCAGTGAACGGTTTCCCGTGCTGGATATGCGCTGGATAGCGGGGCAGTATTATAATACAATCTGTAACTATATCGGATATTCGCAGAGTCAGGAAGCGCTTCTTGACTCGTTCAATGTGGACGCCAACTTGTGGAATTTAGGCGTAAGTGACAACGCTTTTATTACCGTTGAGGATGAATTCAACAATCTTTTTGAAATATCCCGTCTTTATTCCACACGGGCAAAAAATCAGGGATATGTAAATGTCATAAGCGAGAACTATCTGCTGCGCGCTTATATGGTAGATAAGAAAAACGCGTTAATTTTTACCGTCGATCCAAAAGCGATACCTTCCTTTGTGCCGGATTTTACCCGTACGGAACGGAACACGGTATTCGCTCTTATAATCAGCATGTTCAGTGGTGATGTGAGTGAAGCTTATTTGAAATATAAACTGTCCCTTGCCGGAATTAAATATGACGAAAAAATGGCCGCTGATAAATTCAACGAGCTTGTGAAAAAACATTGCGATGTGGATAACACGGATATGGTAGAGCAAAATAATATTGAAGAAAATATAAAATATTATACTTTACATAATAACAATTCAAAGTTTTCATCTTACGCAAACAATTTTTCTAACGCCTATTTTATTATTGAGGATGATAGGGACAAAGAAAACTATATCGGCGCAATGTTGTACGGTCAGGTGTTTCAGAAATACCTGCCGGGACAGATGTTGACCCATTCAGGAAAATATTATCAGGTTCAGACCATAACGCCTGAGAGCGGCGTTGTGCTTCGGCGGGCTGCGGATCATATCACTGACCGAAAGTGCTACCGCCAACGCAGGGAATATTCGCTGTCCGGTTTTTCGCCTGATCCCGCTATGGGTTCCTGCCGCACAAGCAGGGGAATAGAATTACAGCGCGGATTTTGCGATATATCCGTAAAGACACATGGATATTACGAACTTACGTCTCTGGATAACCTCGCGTCTGCCCACCGTGTGGATTTAAACAACATACCTGAACGAAAATACAAGAACAAGGCGGTGTTATGCATAAAACTGTCTGAAGTCAGCGAAGACGTGCGTTTTACAGTCGCGTTATTGCTTAACGAGATATTTGTTACCCTCTATCCTGAGAGTTGCCATTACATTACCGCGGCGATTAAAAGAAAATCTGATAAAGTATCCGATATCTCAGCGCTGTTAAGTCCTGTTCAGCTTCAAGGTTTTAATGATGAGGACGCTATTTATATTATTGAAGACTGTGAAATTGACATGGGACTGCTTGTTTCCATTGAACGTAACCTTATCCGTATGTTTGAAATTATAGCGGATTTTTTAGCGTGGCATAAAATGAAATTGGAAGAAAGTGAAGATGAGGATAACCCATTGGAACCTGATAATACGGTAAACGGGACTGTTGATACGGAAAAAGTGAATGAAGAAGAAATGAATGAAGAAGAAGTGAATGAAGAACAAGTATCAACTGAAACGGACACCATAACCGATACTGAAAATAAAAAGGAAGACGACGCTGATACGGATTTAACGCCGTCTGTTTACGAAAAAAAATACGGTGAATGTCATTATCTGCTTTATGGATATAAAAAGCCTGATACACTATTGAATATACAGGATACTTTGCAATTCCTGTCTTTGCATCACTATGATAAAAACTCATTGGAACAGGCCCGTGCAAACTCCGATCTGGCCGCGCAAGTGGAAAAAGAAATAAATTTTAACAAAAAAGACGCGCACTTCTGCGACTTCTGCGCTGTAGAACTATCCGGTGGCGAGTATGATGTTTTAGTTGACGGACGGGAGCGTTGCACTCAATGCGCTAATTCGGCCATGAAAACCGTTGAACAGTTTACCAGGCTTTATGAGAACGCCCTGCGTAATATGGAAACATTCTTTGGCATTAAGATAAATGTCCCAATCATAGTTCGTATGGCAAACGCGAAGAAAATAGCAAAATTATGCGGAGAGGAATTTATTCCAACGCCGGGATATGATGGGCGTGTTTTAGCTTTTGCTTCACCGCGTTCCAAGAAAGATTCGGAAAGTTATACTATTTATGTTGAAAACGGCGCACCCAAGATAGCGGCTGTGGCAAACATTGTTCACGAGCTGACGCATATCTGGCAGTTTATAAACTGGGACGAAAAGAAAATAAGGTCACATTATGGCGCTAAAAACGAACTTATGATTTACGAGGGTATGGCAAAGTGGGCTGAGATACAGTACCTGTATTTCCTGAATGAGGTTTCTTATGCCAAGCGCCAGGAAATTTACACCAGGATACGTAATGACGCTTATGGAAGAGGATTCATAGTGTATGATAATCAATATCCGCTTCTATATGGCCCGGGGTATAGACAAAATTCACCGTTTAATAAGGAATGGCCGCTGGAATTACCGGTATAGTAACCTGAACCAATAGGGGTAGCCATGTGAACTGTCCGAATTGCAAAAGTGAACTTACAAATTTTGGAGGCAATAAAAATATTTTACGAGAAAGGAGTCATCGTTCATTTAATTGATAGGAGGTAATCAATGTCAATCTTTATTATTTTAGCGTTAGTTTTGCTTTTGTTTATCGCCTTTATATTTGGCGTATTTATCCTAACAATACGGTATCGGCGTATTATACTATGGGTTTGCGTTGCCTTTGTCGCATTTGGTTTTTTGCTGTATACGGCCAGTTATCTGTCATCCGGTATGAATTTATCCACTACATTTTTCGCGGCTCTGCGTGGAGTATACAGCGCCGCGCGTATGTTTTCAGTTAACGACGATCACGGTGTTTTGACTAGTATGCAGGGGGCGGAATGGCTGACAGAGAACGTTTATTGGCAAATCCCTTTTTGGTTTTGCCATATTGCCACTCTGATAATCGTGTATATCGCGTTAATTAATTTGTTTGGTCGTAAGTTTATTGACAGTTTCCGTTTGCTTTTCGGACTTCATAACGAAGTGTACATTATCAAAGGAAGCGATAAAAACGCTTTTTTGTTAGCTGAAAATATTGCTACCCATGACGCGGACCATGACGCGGAACAAAAGCACCCCGACAAGAAGCGGCTCATCGTTTTTTTGCTGGATGAAGATGATGATGAGAAGAAAATCTCTGAAAAAGCGTCGCGTTTTGGCGGCATTGTACAAGTGCAAGACAGGGATCATGATTTTTCATACTTCTTAAAAAAAGCCAAGTTAGGAAAAAGAAACTGGTTAAATAATAAAAAATATTATATTGTCCTGATGTCCAAAGACGCATCCGTATTGGATGACGTGCGGCTTATTGCGGAATATGCGAAAGAGAATGAAATATCCCCGGAAACATTGGATGTTTTTGTTTTTACTTCAACGGAATGGGACAGGGATAAAATCGAAGAAATTACACAAGCGAAAGATGGCAATCAGCGAAAATACCCATATACATTTCATATTGTTAACGAAGTAGAATTATTAACCCGTCAGATGATTGAAAAACATCCGCCTTTTGAATGTTTGAATCTTTCCGGCGGCAAGGCGGAACGCAACTTTACCGTGATGATACTTGGTTTTGGACCGGTAGGACAATCCGCGCTTTTACGGCTTGTGATGAATGGGCAGTTTGTTGGAAGCCGTATGCGTGCAATAATCGTAGACAAGGATATAAAAAATTTACGCGATTGTTTTTTGCATCGGTATCCGGGGTTAAATATCTCCTGTGATATGGAATTCAAAGATATTAATGTTCAGCGTAAAAAATATTTTAAATTGCTGGATGAAGAAAAAAATGTGGATTATATAGTTTCAGCTTTACATGGCGATGAAATAAACAAACAAACTGCTTTGGATATATGGCGTCATTATGAACGTAAAGACATTAAGACACCGCCGTTTATCGCCGTTGCGGAATTAAACGGGTGTTTGCGCGAAACAAAACGGGATAAAACGCATGAAGCGGAGCAAGATGAAAAACAGGATGAAAAAATATTCGTCTTCGGCAGCCGCGAGGATGTATACAAAGAATCGGTAATTATCCGCGAGCAAATTGATCGTATGGCAAAAACGGTGAATAAAATTTATAAAGATCTATATGGCGGACAGGATTGGCATGAACTGGACTGGTTCTTACAGGAAAGCAACCGGGCTACCGCTGATTTTATTCCCGCCATGCTCAAGCTTGCAGGCTGCAATGAAAAGGATGCGATGGATAAAAAGACTCTCACCAATGATAGTTCTCTTGCGGAGATTCTTGCGCAGACAGAACATCTTCGCTGGAACGCTTTTCATGTGGCGATGGGGTATCGCCCAATTAGCATAGAAGAAATGAACAAACGATTTAAAGAGTATACAGGCACCGGAAACCGCATTGATTTTGCGCGGAGGGACTCAAAAGCCCGTTTGCAAGTTTGCATTGTCCACTGGGATGAATTGGATAAAGTTAGCGAGGCATATAGGGAATTGGAGCGGCTTTCGGGTAGGGAGCCGAAGCGGGATTTCAAGGAGAATGATCGATATATAGTTAAGAATGTACCGAAGTTTTTGGAAGCGGCAAAAGGAAAGGAATAACATGAAAAAACGCATAAAAATATTTGCCGCATTCGATAAAGACGTGGAAGAAGACATAGTACGCTTCGGCGATTTTTTATGCGGGCTTAACGCGCAGAATACAGGCATTGAGTTTTCCATTTTTAAAAGCGAAAAAGAACTGTGCGAGTCCCTGGAGCAACCGAAAGAGCAAATCGACACGGAGCTTGAAACTTGCGAATATTTTTTGCTTATCTTAGGCGGTAAAAACGATGAATTCGCCCTGGACAAGCTTAACCGCGCGATAGAACGTTATGCAAAAACGCATGGGAATCCCGATGTTCACGTTTTCGTCAACGCCGCAAACAAGAACGCGGACAAAGTAATAAACTATTTCGCCTCTGAAGAATACGAACATTATGTCGAGCAATTCAAGCACCACGACACTCTCAAGGCAAAGTTCCTAATCTGGCTAAGCGCAAAGCAGAAGGACTTTGCCTACGAAGTAGACAAGGACATTCACGGTACGCCGGTTATCAAAGTGAACGGCGTGCCTGTAAGCGGGCTGGTGGATTTTGACGCCCTGCTCAATAACGAAGATTATAAGGATTCAAAGAAAAAACTGGATCGGAAGCGGGCGGAGCGTGAAAACCTCAGAAAAGAATTACACGAAGCGGAGGGCGAAGAGCGCAATGATTTATGGGATGATATAAGCGCTTTGGCAAAAGAGATTGACGAACTTCAGGACAAAATAGCGTTAATGGAAAAGGACACGCTTGCGCTGTACCAGAATTACGCCAAGATGACATTGGCAAGCGGCTATAATGCGAGGCTTAAACGCGCCCTTGAATGTATTGAACGCGGGGAATTGGACAGGGCAAGAAGAGTTTTGGACCCAGACGGAAGCGTAAGTAATCTAAGAGCGATGGTAAACGAGAATGAAATACTAGCCGCGAGGATAGAAACCAATAAAAAAATAGCGGAGCAGGAGATAAATATACTTTTTGCCGAGATAGACCGGCTTAAAATGGATACGGAAAACAAGAATTGCTTTGAAGAAATTGAGAAGTGTTACGCAAATATTGAGTATTTTCAGGAAAAGCTGGGTTTGGAAATGACCGTTTTGTTTGATTATGCTTTGTTCTTAGGTCGGCAGAACAAACACAACGTAGCCATAGAAAAATATACGCAAGAATTAGCAAGGCTCCGGAAACTGGCGGAAACCAACCCCGATGCTTATTTGGGTAGAGTAGCTTTGACATTGAATAACATGGCTAGTAAACAGAAAGATACACATCGCTATAAAGAAGCTGAAGTAAATTATACCGAAGCACTGGAAATCTTTCAAAAACTGGCGGAAACAAACCCCGATGCTTATTTGTGGGGAGTAGCTTTGACGCTGAATAATCTGACAACATTACTGCTCCCAAATACCTATGTAAAAAAAAGCTATAAAGAAGCTGAGAAAAAATATACCGAAGCGTTAGAAATCTATCGAAAATTAGCGGGAACCGATCCCGATGTTTATTTATCGGGTTTAGCACATACGCTGAATAGTCTGGCTTCTCTGCAGAAACATTCATTACGCTATAAAGAAGCTGAGGTAAATTTAACCGAAGCGCTGGAAATCTATCGAAAATTAGCGGGAACCGATTCCGATGCTTATTTATCGGGTCTAGCATGTACGCTGAATAATCTGGCTGATATGCAGTACTATACAAGCCGAAAAAAAGAAGCTGAGGTAAATTTAACCGAAGCGCTGGGAATCTATCGAAAATTAGCGGAAACAGATCCCGATGCTTATTTATCGAGTCTAGCAAGGATGCTGAAAAATCTGGCTGATATGCAGAGACATACAAACCGCTATACAGAAGCTAAACAAAATTATACCGAAGAACTGGAAATCTATCGGAAATTGGCGAAAACCAATCCCGATATTTATTTATCGGATCTAGCGGATACGCTGAATAATATGGGTGTTCTGCAAAGCTGTACCGGGCGTTACACGGAAGCGGAAGGCAGCTATGCCGAGGCGCTGGAAATCAATCGAAAACTAGCGGAAACCGATCCCGACATTTATTTATCGAGCGTAGCACTTACGCTGAATAATCTGGCTGATATACAGAGATATACAAACCGTAATAAAGAAGCGGAAACAAATTATACCGAAGCGTTAGAAATTAGACGGAAACTAGCGGAAACCAATCCCGACGTTTATTTATCGAGAGTAGCACATACGCTGAATAATCTAATCGAAGTAAAAGAAATATTGTCAAAAATTGACGAAGCCGAAAAATTGAAAAAGGAACTTGCGGAAATAAAAAAAGATGCAAAAAGTGAAACAAAAGTAGTAACTGAAGATGAATTAGAACTAATAATGTCCAACATAAATGCAAAGGACGACGAATCGATAACAAGTACACATACTAAAGATGAACAAAATGAAATCGATCGATTAATTGCCGCAATAATTGCAGGGAATGCCGAATCGGTATATAAGAAACCTTCTTATAAAATTTATGACTTTAAGAGACCGTATATATTAACAAAGGATAATATTGATACTCTTAATATAATCCATAAAGAATTAACTGAAAAACTAACAGATTTTTTTTCAAATTATTTAAAATGTACGACTAAAATTCATTTAGCTGCGGTAGATGAATTAACTTATAACGATTTTACAACATGTGTATTTTCACCTTCTTGTTTAGCAATTATTAACCTTCATCCACTAAAAGAAAACGCGATAATTGAAATTAGTTCGGCGATTTATAATGTAATGCTTAATATACAAATTGATGGATATGAAAGAGATATATTATATAATGAGAATGAATTAACAGAGTCAGAAAAAGTTGTAATGGGGAAGCTCATGATTTGTTTTTTTAATGCAATACATGAATCGTGGAAAAAGATAATTGAAATTACCCCTGAATTAACAACTATCGAAACTTCCCTTAAAGATGTAAAAATAGAATCGCCGGATGAAGTGGGAGTATTGGCAATGTTTGAATGTAAAATCAATGACATAGAAGGTATTATAAATATATTTTATCCTTATTCTTTTATAAAGCCTATTAAGAATAAAATTACGTCATCATATTATAATTTAGGAGTTGAAACAATGAATAAACCGATTAAATCTGACGCGGATCAAACATCTATTCCGGTATCTGTAGTAATAGGGGAGAAAAATTTCCCGTTACAAAGTATTAAAGATATGGAAATAGGGACTATTTTGGAACTTGATAAATCAATTGGCGAAGATATGGATATATATGCCGGTAATGTATTGGCAGCCCATGGAGCAGTAGTAGTTATTAACGATAAATTTGGGATTAAAATTACTGAAATTTGTCCGGAAGTTACGCCAAAGTGACGGATATTCAAATTTCTTATTGAAATTCATTTTTTGCGTAATTAAACAAGAGAGGTTTTATCTCTCTTGTTTCGGACGTACCCTGATTTTTGTGTACATGGATACCCATAGTATTAATGTGTTGTTTGTATAACCGAAATATGTTATACTCTATATAAGTAAGAAGATAAGAATAGGAAAATGAAACAGAATCAAACCGAAACCGAAATCAAAGTCTTCCTAGCATCATCCTCAGAACTGGACATTGAACGTGCGCACATCGGCGATTTATTCAACGACATAAATTCGCTCCTTGCAGACACGGCTGTCAGGGTGCGGCTTCTTAAATGGGAAGTTTTTGATCCCCTATTCAAAGGCGAGCGAAAACAAAGCGAATATGACCAACAGGTAAAAAAAGCCGATGTCTTTATCGCGTTGTTTCGTTCAAAAGCCGGAAAATTTACTCTGGAAGAAGTCGAAGTCGCCATGGCCGCGCATACGCAAAGCCAAAGGCCGCAGGAATTGTATTGTTTTATTCAAGATTGGCAGGAAAAGCGCGAGCTTGATGTGGACGAATTAAAATCAAAATTAAGCGCGGATTATGTTACCGATTCATTTACTGATATTAAGGATTTAAAACTCAAGTTAATAAAAATTCTTATCCCCCGTCTTTGCGCGTGTGGTATAAGCGTAACCGAAACCGATAAATTTATTAAAATAGGGAAAGTTAATTTACTACGGAAAACAGGAAAATAAGGAGACTTTTATGTACAAACCAAATCCGATTGACACGACAAAAATAACACTCAGCGATGATATTATGGCGCTAGGCGAAGTCCTGGCAAAAAACACGCATGAAGTATGGGCCGCGGGACGGCTTGCCGACGGTTGGACGCTTGGCGATGTGCGGGATGATTTAAAAAAGAAGCATCCGTGCCTTATCCCGTATGAAGAACTTTCAGAATTAGAGAAAGATTTTGACCGCGCAACCGCGACGGAAGCGCTCAAAGTTATAATAAGCCTTGGGTATGTTATTGATAAGAAGTAGAATTTATTTATTATAAATAAAAGGGCTTCTTAGGACTAAAAAACAGGCTATATATCTTAATTTAACTATTGCCATGCCAAAAAAGGGAATGACAAACCCCTTGAATCTGTCTTATAATGATTCCAAGGAGGATAATTAAAAATGTACTGTATAAAAAAAGTCACTGATGATTTAGTGTGGGTCGGCTCGAATGACCGCCGTCTTGCATTATTCGAGGGGGTTTATTCCGTACCGACGGGCGTGTCGTACAATTCATACCTTTTGACCGATGAGAAAACCGTGTTGTTTGATACTGTCGATAAGGCGGTACGGCAGAGATTTATGGAAAATGTTGAAGTGGCGCTGAAAGGCAGGAAACTGGATTATCTCGTAGTTCAACATGTCGAACCTGACCATTCCGCCGTAATTCCTGAATTGATTCGACAACACCCTGAAATAAAAATTGTTTGCAGTGCGAGGGTGTTGGAATTTATCAAACAATTTTATGACTTTGATATAGATTCGCGCATTCATCTGGTCGAAGAAAACGATACCTTGAATACCGGAAAGCACAATCTTCAATTTATTATGGCTCCGATGGTACATTGGCCCGAAGTCATGATGACCTACGATTCCACGGCTAAGATACTTTTTTCAGCGGACGCGTTTGGATGTTTTGGCGCGTTGAATGGCGCTCTTTTTGCGGACGAAGTGGATTTCGCGAAGGATTATATGGACGAGACACGCCGCTATTATTCAAATATAGTCGGTAAATACGGGACACAGGTTGAATCGGTATTGGATAAAGCGTCCGCTCTCAATATCGAAATGATATGTCCGCTTCACGGCTTTGTATGGCGTTCAAATTTAAGTGAAATTATTTCAAAGTATATGCTTTGGAGCAGGTACGAGCCGGAAGAACGCGGCGTTATGATCGCTTATGCGTCCGTTTACGGGAATACGGAAAACGCGGCGGAGATTCTTGCCTGCCGTCTGCGTGACAAAGGGATTAAAACGGTTATATTTGACGTTTCAGTTACTCCAGCCTCAGAGATAGTCAGCGCCGCGTTCAAATGGAGCCACCTTGTATTTGCGTCCACTACATATAACGCGGGAATTTTCGTAACAATGGAAGCCTTGATTAACGATCTTTCTGCGCACAATATTCAAAACCGCCGTGTCGCCGTAATTGAAAACGGTTCATGGGCTCCCACAAGCGGCGGTTTGATTCGTGAAATACTGGGCAAGTGCGAAAAGATAAATATTCTTGAAAATAATGTCAGCATACTATCCGGCTTAAAAAAAGCGCAGCTTTCGGATATTGAATCAATGGCGCAAGCAATCGGAGCTGATTTCCCCGCTCCCGCCGGAGTCGCTCAGAATAATCAGGCTGTACCAAACACGGTTGATCCCAACACCATGTTCAAACTGTCCTATGGTTTATTTATATTAACAGCCAGAGACGGTAATAAGGATAACGGCTGTATTATCAATACCGTTATGCAAGTAACTGTAACTCCCATGAAGATAACAATTGGAGTGAATAAAGCAAATTATACTCATGATATGATATTAAAGACTGGAAAATTCAATGTTTCCGTTTTAAGCGAGAAAGCGCCTTTTAGTATTTTTCAACAATTCGGTTTTAAGAGCGGAAAAGACACGGATAAATTCGCAGGCAGTGAGGAAGCCTTGCGAACTGAAAACGGCGTCCGTTATGTGTCAGAATGGACAAATGGCGTGATTTCCGGGGAAGTGAAAGAATCCATTGATTGCGGCACGCATACGCTGTTTATCGCAGAGGTGAATCAGGCTTTTTCTCTGTCACGTGACGCAAGTGTGACTTATCAATATTATTTTGATAATATAAAGCCCAAACCCCAACCGCCTAAGGGAAACAAAAAAGGATTTGTCTGCAAGATTTGCGGTTATGTGCATGAAGGTGATACTTTGCCGGATGATTTTGTTTGTCCATTATGTAAGCACGGCGCCGCGGATTTTGAGCGTATTTGACGCCACTATGTCAAATACTGACATGGTGAAAATAAAATAATTTTTTCCTCCAATAATTCACCCTATCACTCTATGACATAGTAAAAATGTAAAATTAAAGTGATATGAAGCAAAAATAACAATGGGTATTTTTAACGTTTCTTATATATATAAAGGAGGTAAATTAAAGATGAATATAATAGACCATTTAGAAAAAATCATTGAACTGGCAAAGGAATACAATTTTACCAACGTTTTCTTTGACAATGCGCAGGAACACCTGAATGTGGTGTCTAACCTGTTGCACATTACCCCCAAACAGGCCGCCTTATTCTCGATTGTATTTGAGAATTACGGCGAAAGTTTTACGATGGACACGATTGTCGATACCTTAAAATGCGGTAAAATGCAGCTTCTCAGGTATATGGATGATATTGACATCCTAAAAAAGAATAAATTGATCAAGGAAACGCGTCAATCGGATTACTCAAGACACAGGGGCAACAGCCCTAAATACCAAATCCCAAGGAATGTCATTAACGCGGTCAGACAAGGCGTTGAATGTAAATTTGTCAGGAACATTGAAAGCCTCAGCCCTG
>Ga0268262_10001003_pt1 | contig 36087 bp, 34 predicted proteins | sample TergutNc150P3_FD_190354 | JGI IMG/M metagenome (GOLD analysis project Ga0268262, IMG submission 190354) | Nasutitermes corniger P3 segment gut microbial community from laboratory colony in Florida, USA - Nc150 P3 (SPAdes) (version 2) | ecosystem: Host-associated > Arthropoda: Insects >...
CATATTCGTCTTCGATGTTTTTTTTCTTACCATAAATGTGTTTTCTAATTTCGTCAAAATGTTCACCGAAAAAGTTTTGTTCATTGTCTTCAAACGAGTTAAAAAAGTACTCCTCTGCAAAAGAACCATGACTATTTGCCATACCGCCAAGTGTTTTTTGCAATTCTTTCATTCGCCGGTCTGTTTCTTTCATTTGCCGGTCAGTTTCTTTCATTTGCCGGTCGGTTTCTTTCATTTGCCGGTCGGTTTCGGCAAATTTTTCGTTTAGATAGCGCTCATTTTCGGCATGTAATTCTTTTAGATACCGCATTTGCAGTGCATTTTCTTTCTGGATTTCTTTGGTTTCGGCAAGTTGTTCCGTTAAATACCGGTTAGATTCTTGAATTTGCGCCCAAGAACTTTCAGGCGTAGCCTGTGAAAAAGGTGTTAAATTGTTCATTTCTGCTGTGGTTTAAATTAATACTAAGATAACGCGGCGAAAATAAAAAAAATCTTATGCAGTGAATAGTAAGACCGTGACGCGTGACAGACGTTACACGTCACGACAATAAATAAAAAGATAAGTATTGAAAACAAAAACAGCCACGATTGTCACGTGTAAAGTCAAAAATTTTTATGTTCTTTGTGGTTAAAAAAATCTCCTACATCTCGGTGAAATTCAACCTGTACAATACATTTATAAAAGCATAATCAATAACAATAATCAAAAGAATTAAGAATTACCAAATCCGCACGTTTGCATTTTTCTTCCTGCGATAGTTGTGAATGAATGCGTTGCATTATTTCGTCTTCCGAAATAGTTAAATCACGATTTTTAATTCTCTTAATTCTGACATCTAACGGAGCATCTACTACGAAAATTTTATCAAAGAATTTCTCCAATTTTGCTTCAAAAATAATGGCGCTTTCCAACATCACTATATTGGAGGTTTGTTGGGAACTCCAATCCTCAAATTGTTGCATCACCAACGGATGAATAAAATCTTCAATCTGTTTTCTGTTTTCAGGATTTTCAAAGATATAAGTCGCTAATTTTGAAAAATCTAATCTTGTTTCAGTAAAAAAAGAATTTCCATAGTTTTCAGTAAAAAAAGCCAAAACTTTTTCAGAATTATACAGTTTTTTTGCTTCTTCGTCGGCATAAAAAACAGGAATGCCCATATCTAAAAACTGTTTAGAGATATAGGTTTTCCCTGTTCCGATACCGCCGGTGAGGGCAACTTTAATCTTTTTTGGCGGATGCATTGGGATCCACTGCTACGGCTGCCTTTTCTATTCTAATCTTGGTACCATCTTCAACTTCAATGATGAAAGTACCCTCCTGAACATCGGTAATTTTACCGTGAATACCGCCAATGGTAACAATTTTATCGCCACGTTTCAGGTTGTCGCGAAAATTGGTCATCTGCTTTTGTTTCTTTTGTTGGGGACGAATCATAAAGAAATAGAATACCAAAACAATGAGGCCCAACATAATGAGCATTTGATAACCGCCACCGCCGGATTTCCCGTCAGGATTTTGCGGAGCAAATAATAAAAAGTTTAAAAAATTCATATAAAAAGGATTTAAAATTTAGTGATTAGTGATTAGATATTCATTGTTCATCAAGGTATTATTACGGTTGCCTGTACGGTAAGGACAGTTTGCGCAGGGTAAGTGTTTGCAACAACTAACAAATAACTTGTTACTTCATTGTCTTTAAATTTAGAGTCAAAGGTGATAGTAATCTCTCCTTTTTCACCGGGTTTAATAGGCGCTTTTGGAGGGATGGAAGTAGTACAGCCGCACGAAGCAGAAATACCGGAAATGATCAAATTTGACTTTCCCGTATTTTTAAAATGAAAAATATAACTTAATATTTCTCCCTGTATTACCTTTCCGAAGTTGTAAGAAAGATTATCAAACTGAATCTCCGGCATATTTGCCTGTTTTTGTTTGTCAATACCATCTGCTGTTGCGGGGTTTTTAATGTCCGAAACCGAAAACTCATTACTGTTTTTATTTCCACAACTGAAAAGCAGAAAGCATAAAACGATAATGATGAGCTGATGAGATGATGTGAGGATGAGGTGATGTGAGGATGTGAGGATGTGAGGATTAATTAACTTGTTTTGCATAGGATTTTTTAAAATATTAATTTTTAATAAGTTCATATTTATTTTTTATCATTATTTACATTTTAACCTTATTCATCACCCAACCCTCACATCACCTCATCCTCACATCATCTCATCACCTAATCAATCAATCCTCTCCCCATTTTATTCAGCAGTCCTTCGTTTTTAAAATCGGTTACAATATTATCTAAAATACCATTAATAAACACGCTGCTTTTGTTAGAACTGTATAATTTTGCCAATTCAATATATTCATTGATGGTCACTTTAATCGGAATTGAGTGGAATTGAGTTAGTTCGCACATTGCCATTTTCATTAAAATCGTATCAATTTCCATAATACGTTCCGATTCCCAACGTTGCAGTTTTTCATCAATCCGTTTCTGATATTCAGCATTATATAATAATGTTTTACGAAACAGTTCCTTATAAAAAGTAATTTCATCATCATTTTTGAATAAAGGAATTAACGATGTCTTTTTGGATTGGTTTTCTCTAAATTTCTCAATGTTTTTGTAAGCGGCTAACAAAGCATCATTATAATCATCAAACCAGTGCACATTTTTTTCTTCCAAGAACCAGTGCAACAGTTCACTTTCTGCAAAAACTTTCGATAAGATGTTAAGTACAAACTCTTTGTCTTCTTTATAATTGCGTTCAGGGGAGTTTAAATATTCAGGATAAAAATCGGCATTTACTATTTCATTATAGATTTGTGCAACAAAATCGTACCTGTCGTTCCAGTCTATTTTGTTATTAACGCAAAATTGATGAATAACCGAATTTTCTTCAATTTGTTTAATAACTTCATTATCAATAAATTTTGTATTTGGGTTAAGATCTTCTTTGGTAGGATTTATTTTTTCTTTCAAATCTTCCATCCGCAATGTGCGGTAATGCACAATTTCCGGCAGTAAAGAGAGAAAATGAACAGATAAAACCTGACAACTTTGAATAGCCTGATCTAATTTTCTTTCACTTACCTGAAAATCCTCTTTCCGGTTTTTTTCCACAGCGTAAAGCGCTTGTAATACTTTAATTCGTAAATATCGTCTTGTAACCATGATAAAAAAATGAAGGGGACAAAAATAGTATTTTTTAGATATTAAAGTTTAGATGATGTGAGGGTGTTCACTCGTCACTTGTCACCATTTTTACCTTACCGAGACAATTAAAACATTTTTATTTTTTGTACCTAAATTAATAATGTGGGGTTAATCCCGCTGAATCCGGATATAGAGAGGTGTCATCCGGTAAATACAGGATATATCACGTGGATGGGAATATGACAAGTTGTTACGATTTTGACTATTCTTTTGAAAACAATACTTCTTATTCTGTAATTTATGGAGAATCCGGTGTACGGGTAGAAATAGATGCACCTGGCAAAGTGGGTTTTAGACTGACGTTTTCCCAATAGGCGGTATGCGGTATGCAGTGTACGGTTACGGGCGTTTGCACGGATGTGGCGTTACAAAAAAAATCCTATTTTCGCGCTCCTTTAAAAAAAGTATGATACGCAAATTATTATTCGGATTATTATTTATAATCAGCGTTTTCTTAACAAATGCACAAACCTCTATAGATAAGATTATCGCCACTGTTGGCAAAGAGATTATTTTACAATCGGATTTGGAACAAGCCTACGCCGAATATGCTGCTCAATTTACAGTAAAAGATGATGACGAAGAAGAAAAATGTATAATATTCGAAAATTTAGTCTATACCAAACTGATGTTACATCAGGCAGATGTGGACAGTATTGTGGTTACAGAGCAGCAAGTAGAAGCCGCGCTCAACTGGCGAATGAATTATTACCTGCAACGTGCCGGCGGAGATGCAAGGGTGATTGAAAAATATTTCGGGAAAAGTATGGCAGAAATTAGAAAAGATTTGCGCGATATTGTGCGCGACCAAATCTACATAGAGCAAGTTCAGGATAATGTTACCGCAAATATTTCAATAACGCCTTCCGAAGTAAAAGCATATTCCAATAGAATAGGAGTGGACAGTATGCCATTAATACCGGCAACTTACGAATTTGGTCATATCCTGAAAACCCCTCCGGTAAGCGAAAAAGAGATTGCAGAAATTAAGGCTAAATTAGAGAATTACAGAGAACAGGCGCTTCGCGACGACAACCCCAGAACCAAGTTTTCTATGTTCGCGCGTATGTACTCCGATGACCCCGGAAGCGCATCTAAAGGCGGAGATTTGGGATTTGTAGAGCGTGGACAACTCTATCCTGAGTTTGAAGTAGTAGCGTTTAGCCTGAAATCGGGCGAAATCTCGCATGTTGTAAAAACCCGTGCAGGCTACCATATCATTATGTTGCAGGAACGCAGAGGCGAATCGCTCAAACTATCACATATTTTAATACAACCCAAACCTTCCGCAGAACAACAAGTGAGCACTATTGAATATTTAGACAGCGCCAGACAGGTTATTCTTGATAAAAAAATGAATTTTAACGATGCTGCTTTGGAATTTTCGGAAGATCCAAATAAATTAAGCGGTGGATGGGTAATTAATCCTTATACACAATCTACCAAATTTGACAGGGAAGCCCTTGACCCCGCTACTTTCGCTGCTTTAGACAAACTTATTCCGGGTGAATACTCCTCCCCCGTTATTTATATTAACGAAGACGGCGTGCTTTCATATCGGTTATTGTATTTAAAAAGTAAAGTGGCGCCACATCGGGCAAATTTGGTGGAAGATTATGATGTAATTAAAAATGCTGCAATGGAAGAAAAGAAAAGTAACGCCATTGAAAAATGGCTTATTAATAAAGTAAAAGTTACCAGTATTAAAATTGATGAAAAATATAAAAACTGCGACTTCGTTATACGTTGGCAAATAAAATAACTTAAATAAACTATGGATATTCAATTTAAAAATGATGTAGAAGCTATTGAAGCTTTTGTGGACAAATATGCAGCTCTGAGAAAAGAGATTGCCAAAGTGATTGTAGGACAGGATGAGGTGGTGAAGAATGTACTTATGGTACTTTTTAGTCGTAGCCACGCCCTGCTTATAGGAGTGCCCGGACTGGCTAAAACGTTAATGATTACAACGATTGCTAAAACGATAAACTTAACTTATAACCGTATCCAATTTACCCCGGACCTTATGCCGTCGGATATTATGGGTACGGAAATTCTTGACGAAAACCGTAAGTTTAAGTTTGTTAAAGGACCCGTTTTTGCCAATATCATTTTAGCGGACGAAATTAACCGTACTCCGCCCAAAACACAGTCTGCCCTGCTGGAAGCGATGCAGGAACGCTCCGTGAGTATGAACGCTGTTACTTACCCCCTGCCCGATCCGTTTTTTGTGTTGGCAACGCAAAATCCTATTGAACAGGAAGGTACTTACCCGCTCCCCGAAGCACAGCAAGACCGTTTTATGTTCAACATATATTTAGATTATCCCTCTTTTAAAGAGGAAGTAGATATTGTGAAAACAACCATTCACGGAGATATGAACGAACCTAAACAGATTTTGACGATTGAAGAGATTATTTTCTATCAAAAACTGCTTCAAAAAGTGCCGATTGCCGAAAACGTGTATGAATATGCCGTTCGTTTGGCAACATTAACCCGTCCGTTTACCGGTACGGGTCATCCGTGGGCGAAAGATTATCTGGCTTGGGGCTCCGGTCCGCGTGCTTCTCAGTTCCTCATTATCGGGGCGCGTACACACGCTATTCTCTCCGGAAAACTCTCTCCCGATATTGAAGACGTAAGAGCAGTGGCTCACAATATTTTAAGACACCGTATCATCAAAAATTATAAAGCAGAAGCAGAAGGAATTACGGTAGATGATATTATCCATAAATTGTTGTATGAATAATACATATTTTATTGATTCACACGCACATCTTTACAGAGAATATTACCCCGATGATTTTCAGGAAGTAATTCAACGCGCCATTGAGGTTGGAGTTGAAAAAATTATCTTACCATGTGTTTATGCCGAATCTCTTGATGATATTTTTGAAGTAGTACATCAATTTCCCAAAAATCTTTTTCCGCTCATTGGACTGCACCCTACCGATGTAAATCAGGATTTTAAAAGCCAATTATCTGTTTTGGAAAAACATTTAGATAATAATTTGGTGGTTGGAATTGGAGAAACCGGTATAGATTTGTATCATGATAAAACATTTTATGCAGAACAACTCATTGCTTTTGAAACACAGTTGCATTGGGCAAAAGAAACACAACTCCCGCTTTCCATTCATATTCGTGATGGTTTTAACGAAGCGCTATCTGTATTAAAAAAGTTTAAAAGTGCTGCTTTACGAGGTATTTTACACTGTTTCTCCGGCGGCATTCAGGAAGCCAGATGGGCAATAGATAACGGCTTTTTGCTGGGCATTAGCGGCGTGGTTACTTTCAAAAAAAACAAACTGCAAGATATTGTGAAGGAAGTAGGAATTAACGCTATTGCATTAGAAACCGACGCGCCCTTTTTAGCCCCTGACCCCTATCGCGGAAAACGAAACGAAAGCGCCTACATTCCCATTATTGCAGAAAAAGTTGCTTGTGTATTAGATATCTCTATTGAAGAAGTGATGAAAACAACTTCGAAGAATGTGGAGATGATATTTAAACTATAACGATTAACTCTTTTTTAATTCAAATTCCCGTATCACAATTTTTTTGTATTTTCGCCAGCCAAGACCAAGTGTTCACCATTAAAAATTCAAAATATGAAAAAAATTAGTCTTTTATCGTTCATTGCGCTTATTGCGCTTATTGTAAGTAGTTGCGGATTAGGAAAAATGGTTCCTACTAACAAAATTGCTTTAACCCTCGAAAACCCGGATTTAGAAAATCAGGGAGGAAAAGTTGAATATGTAGTAAAGGGAGAAGTACCTCCCAAATTTATGAAGAAAAAAGCTACCATTGATCTTCAGGTACCTGTTTTTATGAATGCAGACGGCAGTGATAAAACAGAAATAAAGACCATTACATTGGTGGGTGAAAAATCGAAAGCGCAAGGTACGGTAATACCTTTTAAAACAGGTGGTTCGTTCAAAGTTTCCGGTAACTGCTTCTTTCAGGATCAATTTGAAAATCAAAATATTTACGGTCTTGCAACTGCAAAAGCAGGAAAGAAATCATTTACTTATTCTCCCATCAAAATTGGAGAAGGAGTTTCCAACACTGTTTCCCGGCTTGCAATGAATCCGGTTTTAAGCAATTTTGCAGGAAACGGATCCTATCTCTTATATGCCGATCATAACTATAAACCTGAATATGAAACGATAATCGGGAATATCTTTTTTGAAGTAAATAAAGCTGATATGAATTGGAATTTGAAATTGAATAAAGACAATAATTCAAAACAAATGCTGGAAAATCTAAAATATTATATCTTTAATGCATTTGAAACGAATAGGTTAATTCAAAAAATTGTGATTTCCGGTTGGGCATCTCCCGAAGGAGAAGAATCATTAAACCAAGGACTTTCTGAAAAACGTTTTGAACAGGGAAAAAAATGGTTGGAAAAACAAATTGAAGATTGGAGAAAAGATTACGCAAAGAAAAATAAACTGAAATTGCAAAATGTACAGGTTCCGGAAATCGCTTTTGAAAACAATGCCAAAGGAGAAGACTGGTCAGGGTTTGAAGTTGCGGTTGAAAAATCGAATATCAGAGAAAAAAATCAAATTCTGAATGTAGTTCGTTCTCAAACAGAATCGGCTTTAAGAGAGAAAAAAATTAGAGAGATGACCGACATTTATACTGAAATTGCAGATGTCATTCTTCCTCCGCTTCGTCGCGCCGAAATTGCCGTTGTTTTCAATAAAAACAACTACACCGATGAAGAGATTGTGAAATTGGCAACCGCAGACCCGTCTAAATTATCTGCCAATGAAAAAATGTACGCCGCTGCTTTAAATTCCAATCTCAATGAAAAAGAAACTATCTACTTAGATGTTATCACGACGGATGATTCCCAAAACGATTGGAGGGCTTATAACAATTTGGGAATACTTGCATTAAATAAATATGTACAAACTGCTGATAAATCAAGACTGGAAGCTGCCCAAAACTATTTGGATAAAGCCAATGCCATTTCTCCAAACAATGGTCAGGTTTTAAATAATATGGGTATTATGTATTTCTTAGATGGTAAAAAAGATAAATCCAAAAAAGCCTTTGAAGCTGCTCAAAAAGCACAATTAACGCCGATAAAACAGGATTATAATTTAGCGCTTTTCAAAATTTTAGAAGGTAATTATGCAGAGGCTCAAAAATCTATGGGGAATAGCATTTGCGATTATTCTACTGCATTACTTCAACTGTTGAGTAAAGATTATGCCGTAGCAAAATCCACGATTGCCTGTGTACAACCCAAAGATGCCAAGGCATACTACTTGGCTGCTATTATCGGTGCCCGCCAAAATAATGAAACCGATCTCATTACAAATCTTACGAAGGCTATTGAATTAGATAGTTCATATAAGGCTCAGGCTTTAAAAGACGCTGAATTTAAGAAGTTTAGAAACAATTCAGTTTTCAAGGCTTTGATTCAATAATACGGGGAACGGTATGCGATATGCGGTGTCTCCGGTACTGGTAGGGGGTGTCGTAAATGTCAAAAATTTTAACCGCAAAAAACGCAAAGTTTTGAATTTAAGGAATATATTCTTTGCGACCTTTGCGGTTAAGCAATTCTTTGAACACCACCAACTTAAACCCAAAATTAAACGCTAAATAGTCGGCAACGGGTGCGTGTGCCCGCAGGGAAGCGCCCACAAAATAGTTTAGATTTTTTCCCAAATAGATTCTAAACCCTATTTTTTCATACAGTAACGGATAGCGTTTCAAGGTACCGCCGTTATCCCAGTTTTGGGCTAAATCCTTTGTTTTGGCTTGTCCGGGACCTTTAAACACATAAATACCTGCGCCCACATGTAGTGCATAACGTCCAAATGCCAGTTCCACAAAACCGTAAACAGCGCCCGTATAGATATCTTTCGGCATTGGAATGCGCGGCGAGTTCGGCTTTTCCCATTCCTCTTTATTATAATCTCTCGAATGTGCCAAATATCTCACATAAAAAGCCTCGAAAGATGCGCCGGCTCTTAATACCGGCAAAAAACTCCTCATATAGCCCAGACTTACTCCGGTTTTAAAATAATAGTTGTCGTCGTAACGTGCTATCAGAAAGCCCGGTTCAATAGTAAAAAACAACGAATTCTGAGGTTTGAATTTCGGAAAAGTATCTATTTTTAAAAACTCTCTTTTGGGACTAAAATGATAGCGCATACTTACCACCCCTTGAAGTTCGTTGATCCCAAAATTAGGCATATTTATACTCGCATTGGAAGCATGATTGAAACTGGCATTCAAACATAAATCAAACTGATTGGTAAGTTGAAAATCGAAACCCATTTGAAGATTTATGTAAGGCGTAACATAAAGCGAAATCAGGCAATTATCGGGATAAGGCGTACTTTCCCCGTTTTCATTGATATAATTATTAGGATTATCAGGATCCGGAGTTAGAATATCGGGTTTATATACTATTTCTTTTCGGTAAATCTTTGTAAAATAGGCTGCTCCCATTCCAATTTGATAATTCCAATTCAACCATTTGTAACGAAAAAAACTACCTTGAAAATACCCGGATAGCACAATACTTTGTCCCATCACTTTGTTTCTCTCTTTTCTCACATTTGGGGAGTCAAAAAAATTGTAATAACTTGAATATTTTAATGTTACTCCGTAAGAAGGATAATATAACATTCTTTCCCATTGATTTTTTCCATTAGTTTGTTTTCCAAAACGAACCTCCAGCCCTCCATAATATAGATTTTTCAAATAGATAGCAGACTGTGGATGATACAGAGCGGTTCCGTACCTTACTCCTCCTTCAATAAAGAGATTCTGTTCTTTATAATGTTGCGCTATTGTCTCATTATTAAATAATATCGCAAAGAACAAGAGAAGCAGGAATGATTTTTTCACTTGAGAATTATCAATACACGGCAAAAATACATTTTTCATAATGTATTTTTTGTACTATTGCAGCGCCAAAAAATACAAATTTTAATCTTTAATAATCAATAATTTAGAATAATAAAATGAAATTAGACATCCTTCTCGGATTACAATGGGGAGACGAAGGCAAAGGTAAAATAGTGGATGTGCTCACCCCTCACTATGACGTTATTGCACGCTTTCAGGGCGGTCCTAATGCAGGGCATACACTTGAATTTAACGGTATTAAACACGTACTGCACACCATTCCATCGGGAATATTCCATTCCGATAAAATTAATATCATCGGCAATGGCGTGGTTATTGACCCCGTTGTTTTTCAAAAAGAGATTGCATCTTTAGAAAAATTGGGGATCAATCCTGTTGAAAATCTTTTTATTTCAAAAAAGGCGCATCTTATTTTGCCCACACACAAATGGATAGATGCCATGCTGGAAGAACAAAAAGGGGAACAAAAGATAGGCTCTACCTTAAAAGGCATCGGTCCCACTTATACCGATAAGGTGGCTCGCAATGGTCTTCGTATTTGCGACATCATAGCTTCCGATTTTTTGGAAAGATTTACCGCTATCTATAAAAAACATACCGATTTACTGATTAAAAATGCTTTTAAACCTAATGAAGATCTTGAAATTGTTTTTAAAACGTGGTTCGATTCTTTGCAAACTGTTTTGCGTTTCAAATTGATAGATAGTGAATATGAGGTTAACCGATATTTAAGAGAAGAGAAAAAAGTGTTGGCAGAGGGTGCGCAAGGTACGCTTTTAGATATTGATTTTGGCTCTTATCCCTTTGTAACCTCTTCAAACACTGTGGCTGCGGGCGCTTGCACAGGTCTGGGCGTAGCCCCAAGCCAAACAGGTCGGGTGATAGGCATTGTGAAAGCCTACTGCACCCGTGTAGGCAACGGTCCCTTCCCCACAGAGTTATTTGACGAAACCGGTGAACAGTTGCGCAAGCAGGGACACGAGTTCGGCGCAACAACGGGCAGACCGCGCCGCTGTGGCTGGCTCGATTTGGTGGCGCTGAAATATTCTATCATGATTAACGGCGCTACGGAGATGGTGCTCACTAAAGCCGATGTAATGGATAATTTCGATACTATTAAAATTTGTACCGCTTACCAAATTGACGACAAAACCACAGACCGTTTCCCAACAGAAATTAATGATGAAGTAATTCCCGTTTTCAAAGAGTTTAAAGGTTGGAAACAAAATCTTTCAGAAATAAAGGAATACGAGAAATTACCGGATGCCTTTAAAGAGTATATAACTTTTATTGAACAAGAAACAGGAATCCCTATTAGTATCGTTTCTACAGGTTCTGACAGAAGTGAAACTATTATAAGAGCGTAATGAAAAAAAACAGATTGTTCATTTTCAGCATAATACTCTTGTTACTGTGTTTGCTCTCATCTTGCGCCTCTTCAAAACACAGTACTTACAAATACAACACTCATTCTAAATATAAGAACGTAAAAGGGTGCAGTTGCAGATAGGCGCTTTTTACCCTACGCAACACACCAAATTTCTGTCTCCGTGTGCATCGTTCACTTTGCCTACTGTGGGCCAGTATTTATCGTCGTGAGGCATGGGGTAGGCAGCCTTTTCACGGGAATAAGGTTTGTCCCATTCGTTGGCGCAAACCATTTTAGCTGTATGAGGTGCGTTTTTAATCACGTTGTTCACTTTGTCTGCTTTACCCTCTTCAATTTCACGAATCTCTTCGCGAATGGCAATAAAAGCGTCGCATAATCTGTCCATTTCACTTAGCGGTTCGCTTTCGGTAGGTTCCACCATCAAAGTACCGTGAATAGGAAATGCCACGGTGGGCGCGTGAAATCCGTAGTCCATCAAACGTTTTGCAATATCAATGACCTGTATTCCGGCAGTGCGTTCAAATTCGCTACAATCGAGAATAAATTCGTGGGCGCAACGTCCGTGTGTTCCGAGATACATAATTTTGTAATGCTCTTTCAAACGCGCTACCATATAGTTGGCGTTGAGGATTGCCATTTTGGTGGCTTCCGTTAAGCCGTTGCCGCCCAGCATTTTGAGATAACCGTAAGTGATAGGTAATAAGAACGCACTACCATAAGGAGATGCGGAGACTTGACTCCCTTTTTCGCCACCTACGGGGCAAAGTTCGTGGTTGGGTAAGAAATCAACCAAATGCGCGGCAACTGCGATAGGTCCTACGCCTGGACCGCCACCACCGTGCGGCATAGCAAAGGTCTTGTGCAGATTCAGGTGGCACACATCCGCACCCATCGCACCCGGAGAGGTTAAGCCTACCTGAGCGTTCATATTCGCCCCATCCATATACACCAAACCACCGTTTTTGTGAATAGTTTGGATAATTTTCAAAATGGCTTCTTCAAACACACCATGCGTGGAGGGGTAAGTAATCATAATACATGATAAATTCTCTTTATATTGTTCGGCTTTGGCGCGCAGGTCTTCCACGTCAATTTCGCCTTCGGCGGTTGATTTTACTACTACAATCTCCAAGCCCGCTTTGGCTGCCGACGCCGGATTAGTGCCGTGCGCCGATGCCGGAATCAAACAGATATTGCGATGTGCTGCTCCTTTGTTAATATGGTAATTGCGAATTACCATCAAGCCGGCGTACTCGCCTGCCGCTCCAGAATTAGGCTGGAATGAAATGGCTTTGAAGCCGGTAATTGTTTGCAACCATTTATCCATTTCTGTAATCATTTCTAAATAACCCTGCGCTTGCTCTGCGGGTGCAAACGGATGCACCGCTCCTGCTTCCGCCCAACTTAACGGCAACATCTCAGCCGCTGCGTTCAGCTTCATTGTGCAGGAACCCAACGGAATCATTGCGCGGTTGAGCGATAAATCTTTAACCTCCAATTTCTTCATATAACGCATCATCTCTGTTTCAGATTGATATTTGGTAAAAATATCCTGTTGCATAAAGATTGAAGTACGTTGCATCTCTTTAGGAATGTTCAACTCCGGCATACAAGGTTTGCAAATATAAGGCGTAAACAGTTTGCCTGCCGCTTCTGCCAATATGGACAGAATAAGATTGACATCTTCCAATTTAACGGTTTCATCTAACGATAAAGAGAAACACTCTTCGCACCAGTAATAGAAATTAACTTCGTGGGATAATGCTACTTTTTTCACCTCTTCGGTAGTAATGCCCTGAGGCGTTTCAAAACACAAAGTATCAAAGAAAGTTTTGTTGTGCTGTTTATATCCGTATTTTTCGGCTTCATTAGCCAAAACGCCGGCAAGGACGTTTATTTTGAGGGCTTTATTGCGCAATCCCTGAGCGCCGTGCCACATACCATAAAATCCGGACATAATGGCAACCAATGCAGAAGCAGTACAGATATTGGAAGTAGCGCGTTCGCGTTTGATATGCTGTTCGCGGGTTTGTAGCGCCATACGCACGGCACGGTTACCCTGTGCATCAATCGTTACACCGATAATGCGTCCGGGAAGCAGGCGTTTAAAATCTTCTTTACAGGCAAAAAAACCGGCAGAAGGACCGCCAAAACCCATCGGGATGCCGAAACGTTGGGTAGAACCTGCAACACAGTCGGCGCCCCACTCTCCCGGAGGTGTTAAAACAGTGAGCGCCAGCAGGTCTGTCGCAACACCTACAAAAATACCTTTTGCTTGAGCATCTAAAGTAAACTGTTTATAATTCATAACTTCACCCCAACTGCCAGGATATTGCAACATAACGCCGAAGAAAGTTTGGTCAAGTTCCGTTTTTTGCGGGTCTCCCGTTACAATTTCAATCCCTTGTGGTGCAGCGTTGGTTTTGAGTACGCCCAACGTTTGTGGAAAAACATCATTTGAAACAAAATATTTATTTACATTATTTTTCACGGCTTCACGACTGCGGCTGTTGTAAAACATCAACATCATTTCGCCGGCGGCAGTAGCCTCATCTAATAACGAAGCGTTTGCCAGCGGCATTGCCGTAAGTTCCGTAATCATTGTTTGATAATTGAGCAGTGCTTCCAAACGTCCTTGCGAAATTTCGGCTTGATAGGGGGTATAGGAGGTGTACCATCCCGGATTTTCAAAAACATTGCGCAAAACTACAGCAGGAGTAAACGTATTATAGTATCCCATACCGATATAGGATTTATACAGTTTGTTTTTCGACAATACTGATTTTACCATTTGCAGATATTCGCCTTCGGGCAAACCGTCGGGTAAATCAAGTTTCTCGGGTAGCCGAATGGCAACAGGAACTGTTTTTTCAATTAATTCATCTAAAGTTTTCACGCCGCAGGTATGCAACATTTTTTCAATTTCCGCATCTTGCGGACCGTTGTGTCTAACCGTAAAATCGTCTTTTATCATATTGATTATTATTTAATTGGGATTGAAATGTTAATATTTTATTAATAAGGGGGTAAAAATAGAAAAAAACCAAACGCTTGTTACCCGTCACGTCTGTCTCTGTAAGTATCCTCAAAAATCCTACAGATTAAAAATGGACTATTTATAGTAATTTTTAATTTTTTAATCATTAAAAATCGCGCTTCCAATCCTTACCATTGTACTGCCTTCCTCAATCGCAATCTCATAATCATCGCTCATCCCCATAGAGATATCTTTAAAATCATGATTATTTGAGAAATAACATGTTTTTAGTTGCGTAAAATAATGGTGCAATTTTTTAAACTCTTCCCGAACTACTGTTGTATCATCGGTGAAAGTTGCCATACCCATTACGCCGACAATTTTAATATTTTTTAGCATAGAAAAGAGAGGGTTTTCTAACATCTCTTTACACTCTTCCAACGAGAATCCGTATTTTGTAGTTTCCTGCGCAATAAAAAATTGCAGCAAACAGGAGATAACACGGTTGTTTTTCTCTGCGTGGCGGTTTACCTCCTGCAATAAAGAAAAACTGTCTATGCTGTGAATTAAAGAAACAAAAGGGGCAATATATTTTATTTTGTTGGTTTGCAAATGCCCGATGAAATGCCATTCCATATCTTTGGGCAGCGCTTCATATTTGGCTTTCATTTCTTGTGGACGGTTCTCGCCAAAAACCCGATGCCCCGCCTGATACAATATTTCAATCTGATCTACCGGACGCATTTTAGACACCACCACCAACTTAATTTGAGGCGGAATGCTTTGGAATATCGTCTGATAATGAATTATATTCAATTTAAAGTTATTATTTAGTGACGAGTAACAAGTGACGAGTGATGTTTTTTTCTGCATCTTGTTGTCTCGGAATTCGTAATTTTTAATTCGTAATTTTTAAAACCCTATGGCATAAGTATTTTGAGAAAATTCGGCTTTTAGTTTGTTAATTTTGGTTTGGATACTGGCATCAAAATACAAATCATCAATTTTAATAATAATCCCGCCAATAAGTTTTTCATCAACAGAAAAATGGAGAATCAAGGTATAGGGCGAATCCTGCTCAATATAGTTTTTAATATAGAGTTTCATTTTTTCGGAGATCGGCTGGGCAGTAGTAATATATGCTTCTTTAATGTTATGGTTACTGTAATAGAGTTTAACAAACTGTTTGCAAATCATTAATAATTGAGGTTCTCTTCTTTTTTTCAGAATGAGTGCAAAAAACCGCAATGCCGTTTCACTTATATGTTGAATAAAAATTTTTCTAAAAACCTTTTGTTTTTTATCTTCGGGAATGATTGGGCTTTCCAAAACCGTTTTCAGTTCCTGATTTTCTGTAATAACCTGCTGCACGAGCAAAACATCTTTGTAAACCGGTTCAACATGATTGGTTTCCGTAGCGAAATCATAAAGTGCGGCGGCAAAACGTGAAGCTAATTTTGGATTTTTCATAAAAAAGAAAAGGTGCGCAAAAATAAACTAATTTTTAGATGATTATTTTACGATAACACGCAACGCCTCATGTAAGATTTCTACTTCAATTTGTCGGGCAATCCCTTTGGCATCTCCATCTAGGTGGTAGAAAAATTTATGGTTTGAGGTTAGTGTTATTTTTGAAGAACTTTTCATAACCACATAGTTTGAGGCTCCAATGTTTCCTGACAACATTTTGATTCCAAAAGGAATGAGAGAAAAAAACGAAGGTTTTCTACATAGATTAATAGAAAAAAACCCATCATCTAACTTTGCATCCGGCGCAACTTTCACATTATATCCCCATTGAGAACAATTGGCGATAGTTACGAAGAAGTATTTTCCGGTAATTTTTTCATTTTCCAACTCAATTTCATAGTATTGGTCTTTAACATTGAAATAATCTTTTAATATTGACCAGGCATACCCTAAAAATTTTCTTTTTTTCCCTCTGTTAAAATCGTAAGCCACTTTGGCGTCAAAACCGGTTCCGGTTAAACTGATAAAATATTGGCGGTTGCAAATTCCTACATCTATTTTCTTAATTTTTAATGTGTTAATTTGTTGAATTGCTTTTTTATAATGGAGCGGAATGTTCAAATCTCTCGCCAAACCGTTTCCTGAACCACAAGGGACAATGGCTAATGTGGTATTGGTATTCACCAATTGTGAAGCAATTTCGTTTATAGTACCGTCTCCGCCTACCGCCACTACAATGTCAATATTTTCATCTACAGCGTTTTTCGCAATTTTAGTAGCATGTCCGAAATGTTTGGTATGGGCAAAAGAAATGTCAAATTTATGATTATCCAACAATTTAGGAATGGATTGAATAATCTCTATTTTGTTATGCCCGCCTGATATTGGATTTATGATAAACAGGATTTTCTTCTTGGGAATGGTCATTTTTTGGTTAGGTTGTGCATTTTTCTACCTATACTTTTGAGCCTACAAAAAAATCCTCCTTTTCATCAAAAAGGATATTAAAAGTAGTCATCGTTCCGTAACATCTTGTGATATATTGCTGTAGATTAATTTTTTCTTCATCAGACAAACCGGCGTGACTATTAATATTTTGTTCCAGAACGCGCAATCGGTCGCGCATCATTACAATTTTGTGGAAAAATGCTTCCATTGGAATCTCTTTGGGCTTCAAATCTTTGTTAGCGGGTTGCAGGAGCATTACGCCGCCCTGCCATTTTTTTCCGAGTTCTACCTTATATTCCAAACCGTTAAATCTGTCTAACACATACTTCAACATCATTTCAATCTCTTTGATATTGATACCCGGTTTTTGCTCTTCCGATGATTCTACTTCTTCCAAAACATCAAATTGAACATTGAGTTTAGAAAATTCAATCTCACCGCCTCTTACAAAAATAACTTTATAGGAGAGCGGATTATTTTTGCTGATAATTCCTTCCCCATACTTGGGGTGGTCAATTCTTGTACCTGCGTGTAATTCATTTTCCATAAATAAGATATGTGTTTTTAATATTAATAAATGAACGGAAAAATTCTCTTTAATTTTCTGTTTTTCATTTCTTCGGGGAACTCTTTTTTGTAATGTTTATAAATGGCATTGGCACGGGGCACCAAATTGGCAAAAGTCCAAATGAAGAACACCAAACCGGAAACTGACCACGTTAAAATGGCAAACCCCAACCATTCAATCAATTCTCCGAAATAGTTGGCGCTGGTAACATATTTAAACATAAAACCTTTGGGAAAATAGTGTTTCGTATCGTTCGGGTCTTTCCGAAGATGTCGGATAATATAATCAGAATACAGATTGATGATGTAACCTCCTATAAATAAACAAATTCCAAATATAAATTGCCATGATAAAAACCAGTTATCCGCTTGCACAAACAATGCCTGCGGTATTTGTTCGTACGCCACATAAAAAATCCAATAGCCCTGCATCATAGAGTTTAAAATATTAAAAGCAATACCCATACACATAATTCCTATAGGCATCTTACTTTTCCCTTTAATGAGAAACGGAAATATTAGAGCGCGTTGCAGATAATGCGACTGAAAAATAAGCAAAAAAACTATCGGCACAACATGCCATCTATTCGGTGAACAAAGCCATAAAATAATCATAGCAATAAAGATAGGGAACTCCATAAAAAACCACGCCCACTTGTTGTTAATGGTTTTTCCCCATTTCTCGGAACGCAACATACCATATCCTGCTTCCACAAAAAACAGCGTAATAAAGGTAACAACTGCAATGGCAATCATTACCCATAAATAAATATAAAAAGCGGTGTTAAACATAATGATTAATGATTAGTTATTAATGATTTAGCGACGAGTGACTATAGGTTTCATTTTAAATCTTAAATTAATCACAGATTACTATTTCAAACGGTATCCTTGCCTGAATACCTTTGGAATCGGTTATGGTTTTAATTCCTTTGTAGGTGAAGTAGAGGTCGCCGAGTTGTTGTTGCAAGGCTTGTTCTATTTTAGTTTCATCATCTAATTTAGAAAATAATCTGGTAAAGAAATCCTGTTGTTTAGGATAGCAAATAATTCCGTAATTGGAAAGTTCTGCCAATTCGGCGGCTTTGGCAACGGCGTCTTCAATAGTTCCCAATTGATCCACCAAGCCTATTTTAATTGCCTCCGTGCCTGACCACACACGACCTTCGGCAATTTTATATACCGCATCTATGGGGAGATTTCTACCGTCGGCAACACGTTGTGTAAAAATTTCATACACCTCTTCAACATGCGAGGTTAACCGCTTCATTTCCAACTCGTCTAACGGACGTCCAACGCCTGTAAGATAATCGGCATGAGGATTACTTTTCGCCACATCAAGCGTAATGCCCAATTTGTTTTTAAGCATTTTTTGTAAAGAGGGAAACAAGCCCAGCACGCCGATAGAGCCGGTTAATGTATTGGGTTGAGCTACAATATAATCGGAATTGCAAGAGATGTAGTAGCCTCCCGATGCGGCATAATCGCCCATAGAAGTAACCACTTTTTTACCGGCGGCTTTTGCCAGTTCAATCTCTTTCCAAATCATTTCGGAAGCCGCCGCGCTGCCCCCACCGGAATTTACACGCAATACAATGGCTTTCACTTTGTTATTTTGATACGCTTTGCGAATCTCCTTACAAATATTTTCAGAATAGATGTTTTTGTCATCGCCTTTTCCGTCATAAATACTGCCGAAAGCATACACAATGGCAATATTTTCCGCTTTCTCTTTCACTCCGGCGGTTTTTCGGTAGGAATTTATCGTAACCGTATTCATTTTGGCATCTTTATCAATGCCCAATTTTTCATGTAACATATCTTGATACTCTACCGGATACATGATTTCATCTACCAACTGATGTGCTTTGCATGTTTTCGGATTAAAACCAAGCAGTTGGTCGGTAAAAAGATTAACCGATTCAACGGAAATATTTCTGTTTCTCGCAATATCGTTTGCAAAAACGTTCCAAAAGTGATCCACCAAAAGGGTCATTTGTTCGCGGTTGGCGGGGCTCATTTTATCCTGAATATACGGCTCTACAAAACTTTTATACGTTCCGTGCCGCGCAATTTGCACGTCCACATCTAATTTATCCAGCAAACCTTTGTAAAACATGAGTTGAACACATAACCCTCTCAAATCCACATGTCCTAAAGGACTTACAAACACTTTATCGGCAGCGGAAGCCACATAATAGGCTTTTTGCGAAAAAAATTCACTATAAGCATAGACAAACTTTCCGGAGTTTTTAAATTTTTCCAACGCATCTCTGATTTCTTTGAGGGTGGCGGCTCCGGCAGCCACAGGGGCTTCAATCTCCACACTAATCCCTTTGATATTAGGGTCGTTTGCCGCTTTTGCAATGCAGTTCAGAATATCGTCCAATCCGGTGCTTGTCGTTCCGTAACTTTCCAATCCGGTGTTTTCAAACGGATTATCTTCGCCGCGCTCTTCAATGTTGCCGGTTAAGGCAATTTTAAGAATAGAATTGTTTTTAACCATTGGAGTGGATGTGGTAGTTAAAGTTGCCACCATACCCAATGCAATAAAAATGCTGAGAAACACAATGAGTATATTGGCGAGAAAGAATCCTACCAAAGAGCCGAACACTATGCGCCAAAATTTACGGCTACGTGATTCAGGTCTGCGCTGAACAGAATAGTTTTGTTCCATAAATATTAAATTTTGATTAATAAAGTGCAAAAATAGCATTTTAGAAAAGCAATTTTACTTTTTAAAAATATTAATAAATTTCAAACGTTACATAAAATTATATAAAACAAAAAACATTGAAAAAACTCGTTTTCTTATTAGTAATTCTACTGTTTATCAATTTCGTCAGTGCACAGCAAATTGCATTACTTCAATATCGTGGCGGCGGCGACTGGTACGCCAACCCCACTTCACTCAAAAATCTGATTGCTTTTTGCAACCAAAATATGGGAATGACGTTGAATCCAAAATATGAAGTTGTGGAGGTAGGAAGTCCCGATCTGTATCGTTATCCGTTTGTGCATATTACGGGGCACGGCAATATTGTTTTTAGTGAAGCCGAAGCCCAAAACCTGCGCAACTACTTAATTGCCGGCGGTTTCTTGCATATTGACGATAATTACGGTTTGGACAGATATATCCGTTTGGCAATGAAAAATGTTTTTCCTGAATTGGAATTTGTAGAGTTGCCTTATAACCACCCGATTTTTCATCAAAAATATAATTTTCCTAACGGACTTCCTAAAATTCACGAGCACGACAACAAGCCCCCGCAAGGGTTTGGTTTGTTTTGGGATGGTCGTTTGATATGTTTTTATTCTTATGAATGTGATTTGGGCGATGGCTGGGAAGATTACGCCGTGCACAAAGACTCGGAAGCCACCCGCACCAAAGCGCTGCAAATGGGCGCCAATATCTTGATGTATGTGTTTACACAGTAAGACAAAAAAATATCGCAAACATCTACATTTATAGGGCTATCTAAAGTAAAGGTACGCAGAGAAGAAATTTGTCTCCCGCTAATCTTCTAATTGTCTAATAATAACCACTTCCTCCACATTGCTGTGATTAAGTTGTCTATCCACAATAAAGAATTTTAACAGAACGGTATCATAATTGGAGATGATTCTGTATGGTACCATTTTATGATAAATTTCACCATTTATTGATTCTTCCGGCAAAAAAGAGAGTCTCGGAATGCGTGCATTAAATATAAGAGGTTCAATTCCGTTAATAGTTTCTACTGAATCTATCTTTTCAAATTTTCCGTTCTGTTTTTCGTAATAATCACAAAAAAAATTATAATAATATAGACCGGTATCAAATGGAGGATAATTAAAAGTATCATCTAACCCGATATCACCCTTTCCGTCCTGAAAATAATAGGTCAAAATACCATCTGTCTCGTTGAGTATTTCAAAGTTAATGAATTTAATTTCAGGAGTATCAGAATATTGTACAGGTTTTGGACATGCACAAAGGAAGAGGCAGATTACGGTTCCGAAGTAGAGTATTTTTTTCACGCGGCAAATATACAATCAAAAAGTAGTTTTGTCAAGGGGGAATGAAAAATAAAAATACTTTTGCGCAAATTTTATGAAATGAAGATTCTGCGCAAGCCCGATTGGTTAAAAATAAAGATTGATAATACGGAAAATTTTGCTTTTATAAAGAAAATAGTAATTGAAAATCATTTACATACAATTTGCAGTAGCGGAAAATGTCCCAACCAGTGCGAATGCTGGAGCAGAGGAACTGCCACCTTTATGATTATGGGGGATATTTGTACGCGAACTTGTCGGTTTTGTGCTACAAAATCGGGAAAACCCTTGCCGTTAGACTGTTCCGAACCTGCAAAAGTAGCGGAAAGCGTGTTTTTGATGAAACTGAAACATTGCGTCATAACCTCTGTGGACAGGGACGATTTGCCGGATAAAGGCGCAGCGCACTGGGCAGAAACTGTTCGTAAAATACGTGAAAGAAATCCAAACACCGTTATAGAATTGCTAATCCCCGATTATCAGAATGAATTATTACAGGTAGTCATAGATTCAAAACCGGATATTATCGGACATAATCTGGAAACGGTAGAACGACTAACCCCAATGGTCAGAAGTAAGGCAACTTACAGAAACAGTTTGGAAACACTAAGACAAATTGCGGTTTCCGGAATATTAACGAAAACCGGTATTATGGTTGGATTGGGAGAGACCGAACAGGAGGTAATGCAAACTTTGGAAGATGCAAAAAATGCAGGAACTTCTGTGGTAACTATCGGGCAATATTTACAACCCACAAAAGATAATATTGAAGTAGTACAATACATTAACCCTGAACAATTTGATGTTTACAAACAGTACGCTTTGAAATTAGGATACAACCACGTAGAAAGCGCACCACTTGTCAGATCGTCGTATATGTCGGATAAAATAGGGTATAAAGTATTATGAATTTCACTGATTGGCAAACTATTGATTATAAAGAGGCTTGGAGTAAGCAGGAAGCATTATTTCAAAACATTATTCAAACTAAAAGCGAAGGAAATGCTACGCAAGATTTGGAAACTGTTTTTTTGTGTGAACATCCGCATGTTTACACCTTGGGGAAAAGCGGGAAAGCAAATAATCTGCTCATCAATGAAGATTTTTTAAGAACAATTGATGCCGATTTTTATAGAATAGACAGAGGTGGAGATATTACGTATCACGGACCGGGGCAATTGGTAGGCTACCCCATTCTGGATTTGGAAAATCACGGGAGATCGTTAAAAGGGTATATCTATAAAATGGAAGAATATATTATTCAAACACTTGCGCATTTTGGCATTCACAGTGCCCGATTAGCGGGCGCTACAGGCGTTTGGCTTGATGCAGATACTAACACCGCCCGCAAAATCTGCGCCATTGGCGTGCGTGCTTCGCGGTTTGTCACTATGCACGGTTTTGCCTTAAATGTGAATACGGATTTAACCTATTTTAATTATATTAATCCCTGCGGTTTTGTGGATAAAGGAGTAACCTCTATGCAAAAAGAACTTGGCAAAATCATCTCTATGGATGAGGTAAAAGATGTATTTCAAAGATGTTGGATTGGGTAAGTATCCCCAAAACTCCTACAAGTTAAAAATGGACTATTCATATTTTTTTTATTTTTCCTCTAAAAATTTTTGAAAAACATTTTTATCTGTCTATATGTATTTTTTAAAAATTCATGTTTATTTGCACCGAATTTAATGAAATTAAAATTCGTAATTACACTATTAAACCAGATTCCTCGTGCAACCCAAAATTTCATATATCTTCTTACTCCTCCTGATGGTTTCCTGTGTTAAGAGGCAGGAAGTGCCTGTCCCCAAGCCGACAGGATATTTTCGATTGACCACTCCGGAACCGGCATATCAACATTGCGACAGCATCTTGCCTTTCGTTTTCGATTACTCCAAACATGCCTCTTTAAGTTTTCAACAAAAAGAGGATAATGTTTTCTGGGTTGATATTGTCTATCCTTCTCTTTCTGCGGTTTTTAAAATGACCTGTTTCCCCGTAAAAAACAATCTGCACAATTTAATGTGGGATGAGGAAGAACAGGTGATGTTTCACGTGGAAAGAAGAATGACCGACGATATTCAGTATTCTACGGTAAACGACCCTGCAGCACGGGTGTTTGGAAGGCTGTACGAATTGGAAGGTAAGCATGTGGCAACCCCGTTCAAATTTTGGCTCACCGACAGTGCCTGTTATTTTGTGAAAGGAGCGCTCTACTTTAATTTTGCCCCCGACAACGATTCATTAGCGCCCGTAATTGATTATCTTAAAAAAGACGCCCTCTTTATGGTGGAAAGTTGGCAATGGAAGAAAAAATGAAAAATTGTATCAAATTATTGATTTTCACGATTAAATATCTAGCATTTTGGATTGCCCTGTTTTTCTTTTTCAGAACCTTCTTTTTACTTTATAACTACCAATTCAGCACGGAATTATCTCTATTAGAGATATTAAAAACCTTCCGATACGGTTTTACTGTGGACCTGTCTATGGCTGCATATCTAAGTATTTTTCCGGTATTTATGCTGTTCTTTTCGCCGGTTGTTCGTCCAAATATTTTATATGCAATCATTTTTGTTTATTCTATAATAATTTTAACAGGAATATCTATTTTGGGTTTATTCGATATCGGGCTATATGCCGATTGGGGTATGAGGCTGAGTACGCAATTGTTGCCGGCTTTGGAAACGCCCAAAGGAATGCTGGCTTGCGTAACTCCCGTGCAATTGGTGTTATTGTTACTTGTTGAAATTGCCATTGTAACCGGATTTATTTATCTGTATCGCTTTCTTTTTAAATTAAATAAGATACAAGACAAACAAAGATGGTACGCTGTTTTAATACTTGTAATTTATAGCGGTTTCTTGTTTATTACAATGCGCGGTGGCGTTCAAACCACTCCGGTTAATTTAAGTCGGGCTTATTTCAGCACGAAACTGTATGCCAATCATACGGCTACCAATCCCTATTGGTCTTTCTTTTACAGATTGATTAACAGTGAAAGTAAAGTGAAAGAACAGATGTTTATGGATTCTCACTTGTGCGATTCTATTATGCGTTGTTCTATTCAAGGAAAAAATGATGAAATTCCTATTTTGATAAAACCTGATAATAATGAGCCTGTTAATGTGATTCTTATTATTTTGGAATCATTTTCAAATAAAGCCATTGAGCCTTTGGGAGGGGAGCCTGATCTCACGCCCAATTTTAACAGGTTGGCACAGGAGGGTATTTTATTTAAAAATTTTTATGCAACGGGAAATAGATCCGACAAAGGAATTGCATCTCTTTTGGCTGCCTATCCTGCAATGATAGGGAGTTACTCTATTTTGTATTTTCCGGAAAAAATGAAACATTTGGATTATTTGTCTCCATATTTTAATAAGAAAAATTATAAAACACACTATTACTATGCGGGAGAGATTGAGTTTTATAATACAAAGACATTAGTTTTACAATCCGGATATGAGCATATTGTATCGGTTACTGATTTTCCGGCTTCGGCAAAGCAACAAAATTGGGGAGTCCCCGATGCTATTTTTTATAAAAGAATAACAGACGATTTGGAAACTTTTCAAACGCCTTTCTTTTTAGTAGCCTATACCATAAGTTCGCATACTCCTTACGACATTCCCGGTATCCCAAAACGCAATTATGAAAATGCCGTTTCTTACAGTGACAAATGTTTGGGCGATTTTGTAGAAAAATTGAAAAACAGTGTTTTATGGGACAATACCTTGCTTATCATAACATCAGATCACGGAATTAGAAGTTTTAAGAATACCTCAATCTCCGAGCCGCTTACCTACCAAATTCCAATGTTATGGATTGGCGGAGTTATAGATTCGGCTTTTGTGAATGAGAATACAGGTATGCAAACCGATTTAACGACGACCTTAGTACAACAACTCCAATGGCAACCCAACCCAAATCCATTTTCTAAAAATCTCTTCGGAAACTCTTCTTATGCCTTCTATTTTAATACAAATGGATACGGATTTGTATCTCCTGAATTAGCTTATTATAATGATATAGAAACGAACCGGATAAAGAACTTTTATATTACAAATGAACAACAGAAGGATTCATTATTAAGATTTTCAGAGGCTTTTGTAAACTATCTTCATTCGGATTTTAAAAAGCGGTAAGAGGGATGTCGTATGACTCTTTGCAGTTTATATTTTTTGAGCCAGCGCTGCTAAATCCACATTGCCTTCGCTGATGGCGCGTAATTGTCCCATCAAGGCATTTACTTTATCTTGGGCATTCGTATCCTTTCTGCGTGGGGTAAATTTTTCACTCAAGAACGGAATACGCGCCTCTACTTCCTGCAAATCCATCTTCTTGAATTTGATAACGGAAAGTATAGAATCGAAATCCATTTTAGGATGTAAAAACATTTGTTTCAACATATTATATGCGATAGAGAAATCTATCTTTTCTTGTTGTAAGAATGCAAATAAATCGAAAATACGTTGAGAATTGAAAGGTACTTTTTGATATTGTCCGTGCAAATGTTTCAGTTTCTGTCCGAAGAAAACGCCTACATATTTAGGATTCATTTTTAGTTCTTCTACCATTTTTTTGATGGTTAGGAAATAATTATGGGTAAAGATGTAATTGAAGCAATCTTGCGGAATATCCCATTTTCTCAGTTGTGAATAGCGTTCATACACTTCGTCGGGGATATTTTTGCGCAGTTTTTCAATATGTTCTGAGGTTAATGGGATGGGAGCGGAGTCAGTATCGGGGTACATTCGGTCTGCGCCGGGCAGCACGCGCTCAAAAATGGTGGTACCATCTACGAACGATTTTCGGGTTTCTTTCGGTACCCCGTCAAAAGCCATCAGTGCCCGCTCTTCAATGGTTTCCAATGCTGTTTTCACATCGGCTTTGGGCGCCCAGAAAATAATTTGCGCATCCTCTTCACCGGCTTTAAATAGTTCTTGAATCTTTTCAAAAACATTATTGCTAATTACATCATCTATATCCTCATTCGTTGCCATATTGGGTTTCTCAATGCAGGCAATCACTTTCAAACGATTGGTAAACTCGTCGTAAAACGGTTTTGCGGGTTGCGTAAAATAGGAGAGCAAACCGCCGAATTTGGGTAAATTCACTGCATAGAGTTTCTCATTTCTTTCAATGGCTTGTTGGATAGGGGGATAATAGAAGTGGAAATCTTTGGGGTCTAATTCCATAGATTGCATTTTCCAATTTTCTTTTGGGATACGTTTTTTCAGTTCTTCGCGAATGGCGAGCAAAGCCCATTGGCGAAATGCTTCTACGTGTGTAAGTTCCGGAATCCATTTTGTATGAGCCACCCCTTTAATTTCTACGCGGGTTCCGCCGGTGCAACTTACATTCACATCTTCGCGCCCTGCGCCGATACCTGTGCGCACTTTTCCGGTACTACGGTTCAAAAAGCGGATATAATCACACGCTTCTTTCACCTCGTCCGGATTTTTCATATCGGGATAAGTAACCGTTTCAATGAGCGGCATACCGAGGCGGTCGGTGCGGTAAATGCGCCGATGACCAATATCGGAGACTTCGCGGCAGGAGTCCTCCTCCACACTCATTTGAATTAAACGTACGGTTTTATTTTTCAACGGAATCTCTCCGCCGATACCTACAATAGCAGTACGTTGAAAGCCGGTGGGAATAGAGCCGTCCAGATATTGTTTGCGGGTAATGTGCACTTCACCCACGATATTCATTTTAGAAGTCAATGCTATTTCCAATGCAATATCCAGTGCTTCACGGTCAATGGGAAATGGCGGGGTATCATCCACATCATACGTACAGGCAGTTTTATTAGCGATACGGTAAATAATCTCCTTTCTCGTACGAAACTCCATTAATGCGGTACCATCGTATTCGCCTAATTCTGAAAGAGTTGGTCGCATGTGGCGAATCACTTCCGCATCAAACTCATCGGGCTTTTGATAGATTCCGGCAGGGCAACGACAAAATAGTTTGCTTTTGGTCAGCAATTGTTGGTGTACCTCCAAACCGGACATAAAACCGATCCTGTCATAATCTTTTTGAGCAGCCTCTTTACGGGAAACGTAGCCAATCTTTTTTTTCGTTTCTTCAAAATTTTGTCGTGGGTTTCGTTTTTTCATATACTTAATACGCTAATATCCTAATAGTTAATTTACGGTTATGTGAATTTGCTTTTGCATTAGAAAAAATTTGCACAAGCGGGTGCGAAAATATAAAATTATCGGCGTACAAAATTATCTTTTCGGATAATAATTCATAATATGAGCCAAATTCTAAAGTCTAATCACCGCCTACCGCTTACCGCCCCCAAATACCGCCTTATCGTTTCTTCCAATCCCAAATATAAGGCATCGCAAATAAGCGCATGCCCGATAGATACTTCTAACAACTGCGGAATGTTTTTTGCGAAATAATTAAGGTTGTATAGATTGAGGTCGTGTCCGGCGTTTAACCCCAGCCCCTGCTTTAAGGCTTCTGCCGCTGCATTGCAATAATCTTTTATGGCATTTTCAGGACTAACAGGATAAATTTTGGCATAGTTTTCAGTATATAACTCTATCCTGTCTGCACCGCACAATTTGGCATTCCGTACCATAACCGTATCGGGATTTACAAAAATGGAAGTACGAATTCCCTCTGTTTTAAAATTCCGGCAAATATTAAAAAGCAATTCCTGATACTTAATGGTATCCCAACCGTTGTTGGAGGTGATAGCATCAGGCGCATCAGGAACTAACGTTACTTGATGAGGTTTCACTTCCATTACCAAATCAATAAAATCTTTGGAAGGATACCCTTCAATATTAAATTCGGTGGTAACTGTTTTTTTTAAGTTTCTAACATCTTCGTAACGAATATGGCGTTCATCCGGTCTTGGATGTACGGTAATTCCCTGAGCGCCGAATTTCTCAATGTCTTTAACCACTTGAATCAGGTCGGGAAGATTGCCGCCACGCGCATTTCGCAACGTGGCTATTTTATTAACATTTACGCTTAACTTTGTCATCTATGATAATATAATTTGTCTATTTCAAAACTATTCTTTCGCTGCACTTTTGATTTTCAGTTTGTCGTGTTCATTTTTGCGTTTGTTGTGAGCAATAGAGATACTTACGTTCAGGTCGAAGCCAATGAGAATTGCCATACAACTCCAATATATCCACATCATAATGAGGAGTAACGCGCCAATGGAACCATATACTAAATTGTATCTGGAGAAATGAGAAAAATAGTAATTCACTGCGTATAAGAGTATAATCAATAAAATGGTGGAGAAAAGCGCGCCGGTAGAGAGAAACTTGAAGTACTTTTTGTTGTAAGGAGCGAAATAGAAGAGCGCCGCCAAAAACAGATAGAGCAAAATAAACAACAATACCCATTTAATAAAAGCAATACCATAATGATATACAATGGCAGAACTAAAAACAGAGACAGATAAGTAATTCACCAAAAGAGAGGCGCCGATAAAAATACCGCAAGCAGCAATAATTACGGTTAAAAAAACCACTACCATAGTAAAACTAATAGGAAGTTGCTTGATAGCCCTGCGCTGTTCTATATCGTAGTAACTTATATTTAAAGTGGTTACAATAGCATTAACACTTAAAAAAGTAAGATAAATGCCCAAAGAGAGTGAGAGATACAAAACAGCGCCGCTTTGCCGGCTAATTAAACCGGTAACAATTTTAGAAACGGCGGGCCATAAATATTCAGGCACAGCCCCCTGCATAAAATCTAACAGATAGATTTGCAGTTGAGGTCCCACAAAAGAGAGTAATGCTATTAACGCCATAAACAACGGAATCAACGCCGTAAAGATGTAGTAGGTCATAGCGGCAGCCCGCTGAAAGAAAATGCCTCTTACTAAAGACTCCCCAAAGAATTTCATCACGTCCCAAAAAGGAATTTTTTGAAATCCGGGAAGTACCAGCCGTTTCATAAACTTAATTATTTTATGAACCAAAGGGTGTTGGGTAAACTTTACCAACCTTTTGCGGGCTTTAAAAGAGATTTGCGGTTGTGGCATTATATAGCAATAAATTTTAAACTTAAATCCAAACTTTTAATATGATGCGTTAGTGCGCCGATAGAGATATAATCTACTCCTGTTGCTGCATATTCTTTTATGTTTTTCAACGTAATGCCGCCCGACGCTTCTGTTTCATATTGTCCGGCAATCAGTTTCAAGGCTTCTTTAATCTCTTCAGGAGTAAAATTATCCAACATAATTCTATTGATTTTTCCGTGTTTAACTACTCGTTTTACCTCATCAAGCGTACGTGTTTCAATCTCTATTTTCAGATTCAGATTATTCTTTTTCAGATACTCGTGCGTGGCATCAATGGCTTTTTCAATGCCGCCGGCAAAATCAATATGGTTGTCTTTCAGCATAATCATATCGTACAAGCCAAAACGGTGATTTTCAGAGCCTCCGATTTTTACGGCGTACTTTTCGAGCGCTCTCAGGTTTGGCGTGGTTTTGCGTGTATCCAAAATTTTTGTTTTCGTATCTTTTACGGCGTCGGCGTATTGTTTAGAAATAGTGGCAATTCCGCTCATACGTTGCAAAAAGTTCAGGAGTGTTCTTTCTGCCGTGAGCATACTGCGTGCCGAACCTTCCAATTCAAAAACGATATCGCCCACCTTTATTGCATCGCCATCGTTTTTAAAACAACGCATTGAAATAGTGGGGTCAACCTGTCGCAATACCTCTTTTGCTACTTCAATGCCGGCAATAATGCCGTTTTCTTTTACTAACAACTTCATTTTCCCTTTGGCATTTTCCGGAATGGCAGCAAGTGAAGAGTGGTCGCCACTGCCAATATCTTCGCGAAGGGTATTTTTGATTAGTTCGGATAAAAACATCTGAATTTAAAATTTAAAATTTAATATTTAAGGTTTAAAACGAATAATTACTGAACGTGATAAAGTTTAAGGCTATTCAGTAGTAAAACTTTTTTGTTCGCCGTATGCTGTGCCAACGCTATTGGTAGCGTACGCACGTATGTAATAAGTAGTATTGGGTGTCAATCCGACTAAATAACTTGTAAAACTTCCGAGTCCGTAATTGTTTGTCGTTTTAAAATTATCAATGGTTGGTGTTTCTTCCGTATTCCAACAAACGCCCCGAGCAAAAACTTTACTATTTCCGTGACTTTCCACATTGCCTCCTGAAACTGCAGAAGAGGAGTTTACTGAGTGAATTTCTACTGTAGTAACCATTGCCAATTGTGCAGGTGCAAATGTTATGGCGTCCAGATATTTAAGAGCGCCTTCGGTTTGCCATCTAAACGCATGTTTTCCCGAATCAACAGAATAAATCCATTTTACCCAGTTATTATTTACCGGTTCCGATGAAAGCGCCTGTGCTTTTTCATCATCAATATACAAATCAATATCTTTACTGTTACTGTTATTTTCTATTATATTGGTATAAAATTCAATGTATGTGGGAGCATTTAGCGTTTTGTTAGTGTAAACAGTAGCAGTGGGATTGGTTGATTTTAACGAATAATTGTCATCATACCCCTTATTGGCTATTTCCCACGTATAAGTCTTCCAACTGTCCGGACGATTGCCATCGGCAAAAGTTACAAAATCAGGGCTCTCTTTTTCACCGTTATCAATGTTTTCTACAATATCTACTGTAACAGAGATTTCTTCTTCCTTACCTTCACTGTTGGTTGCTACCGCTTTGATTGTGAGTTTTCCAAGTGTTAATAGTTGGGAAGGTATAGTAACAGTGTAAGGCGCTACAGTAATAATATAAGGCTGTTCCTGTGTCAATGAACTATAATAAACCATCACTTTGGTTACACTGCTTTTGGTACTTGTTGCTTCAATTTTAATGATCAGGTCTTTACTAATTAAAACAGATTGCCCATTATACGGGGAGACGATTTTGCACGTAAGTTTATCTTCTTTACAACTGTTCAAAAAAATCATCATTGCTAAACTGAAAAGGAAAAGTAATTTTTTCATAAAAAAATGATTTAATTGCGGCAAAAATAAAAAAATTAGCTAGAATTTGGTGTAATCTATTTTTCAAAAAAAACCATACTTTTGCCGCCAATTAAAAATCAGCCTATTATGAGTAAACTAAAATCAAACGAAAATACAGAACTCTCTCCTAATCAACAACCTTTGTTCAGGAAAATCAACTATATCTTAATTGGTGTTGGCGTGTTGTTTTTAACGCTGGGATTCATTTTATTATCCGGGGGCGGCTCGGATGACCCCAACGTTTTTAGTCCTGCCATTTTCGACACGCGCAGGTTAGTTGTAGCGCCCATCCTTATGTTAATCGGTTTAATTGTAGAAATTGTCGCGATTATGTATCGCGCTAAAAAATAAAATGCAGCAAATTAGAAATATTGCGATTATCGCACACGTAGACCACGGCAAAACTACCCTGGTGGATAGAATCTTGCATCAAGCCAATCTATTCAGGGCTAACCAGCAAGTACAGGACTTGATTTTGGATAGTAATGATTTAGAGCGCGAACGCGGCATCACTATCTTGTCGAAGAATGTTTCCGTTCGTTATAACGACGTAAAAATTAATGTAATAGATACTCCCGGACACAGCGACTTCGGCGGAGAAGTAGAGCGCGTGCTCAATATGGCAGACGGCGTTTTGCTTGTCGTTGATGCTTTTGAAGGTCCTATGCCTCAAACCCGATTCGTTACCCAAAAAGCCATAGAACTTGGACTTAAACCTATTGTGGTCATTAACAAAGTGGATAAACCCAACTGTAACCCGGATTTGGCGCAGGAAGCCGTTTTTGAATTGATGTTTAACTTAGGCGCCAACGACGACCAATTAGATTTTCCTACTGTTTTTGGCTCCGCTAAACAAGGCTGGATGAGCGCCGACTGGAAAACGCCTGCCAACGACATTAGTTATTTGTTGGAACAAATTATTGAGCATATTCCCCAACCCAAAGCGGAGGAAGGAAATCTGCAAATGATGATATCTTCATTGGATTATTCTTCCTACGTGGGTAGAATTGCCGTAGGACGTCTGAAAAGAGGTGTGTTGGAATGGGGACAGAATGTTTCGTTAGTGAAAAGAGACGGTAAAGTGGTTCCTTCCAAAATTAAGGAGTTGTATGTGTTTGAAGGATTGGGAAAAGAGAAAATGAAAACTCCCATTTATCCGGGTGAAATTTGCGCCATTCTTGGGTTAGATGATTTTGAGATTGGTGATACCGTTGCCGATTTTGAAGCGCCGGAACAGTTGGAGCCCATTAAGATTGATGAACCAACGATGAGCATGTTGTTTACTATCAATACGTCTCCATTTTTTGGACAGGAAGGCAAATATGTTACTTCAAGACACTTGCGCGACAGACTTTTTAATGAGTTAGAGCGAAATTTAGCAATGCGCATTGAAGAAACCGGCTCGCCCGATATGCTGAATCTTTTTGGTCGCGGCATCTTGCATCTTTCTATCTTAATTGAAACGATGCGCCGAGAAGGGTACGAATTGCAAGTAGGACAACCGCAAGTAATTATCAAAGAGATTGATGGAGAAAATTATGAGCCGGTTGAGCAACTTACGGTTTTGGTTCCGGAAGAGTTTCAAAGTCGTGTGATTGATTACGTTTCGCGCAGAAAAGGGGAATTAACGCATTTGGAAACTAAAAACGACCGAATACACTTGGATTTTATGATTCCCTCGCGTGGAATTATCGGGTTGCGCAGTCAAATCTTAACGGCTACCGAAGGGGAAGCGATTATGTCGCACCGTTTTATAGAGTTTCAACCGTGGAAAGGGGAGATTGGCGGCAGACATGCCGGTGCACTCATTGCTATGGAAACCGGACAGGCTTACGCATATTCTATTGACAAGTTGCAAGATAGAGGCTCTTTCTATATTGAGTCGGGTGATAATGTGTATGCCGGACAAGTAATTGGCGAACATATCCGCCAAAACGACCTGGTGGTGAATGTATGTAAATCGAAGAAACTAACCAACATGCGCGCCTCAGGTTCCGATGAAAAGATGCGGATTGCCCCTGCCATTAAGTTATCACTTGAAGAATATATGGAGTTGATTAACAAAGATGAATATTTGGAGATTACGCCTCAATCATTACGGTTGCGCAAAATATTATTAGATGAAAACGATAGAAAACGGGCAAACAAAAACAATGAATAGCAAAATTCATCTTTCCGGCATGGAGTTTTACGCCCATCACGGTTGTTTTAAGGAAGAACGCCAAGTGGGAACACATTTTAAAGTGGATTTGATTTTGGAATATGACGCTACGCAGGCTGCCCAAAGCGATGATGTTGCTCAAACCGTGAATTATCAAACCGTCTATTTAGAAGTAAAAAAAATTATGCAACAGCCTGTAAATCTGTTAGAGACATTGTGTCAAAACATATTATCCATACTCTGGGAAAACTATCCGCAAGTAACTTATGCGGAGGTTACTGTGCATAAAATGAATCCTGCGCTGGGTGGAAAAGTGGCGGCGGTTTCTGTAACGAGGAATAAGGCGCTACACCCAGATTTGCATACTCGCTCTTCAAATACTTAAAATAGCCATAACAGGCAATCATTGCTGCATTATCTGTGGTTAATGCTAACGGCGGAATGGTTACGCGAAGGTTATATTTTTCAGCCAGTTCCATCATCCGTTTGCGCAGTTCGGAGTTTGCGGCAACCCCACCGGACAATGCAAAATTTGTACACTTACAGGTTTTCAGCGCTTTTTCCATTTTATCCGTAAGAGATTTGATGATGTGAAACTGAATGGAAGCCGCCAGGTCGTTCAGATTTTTTTCAATAAAATAGGGATCTGCTTTTAATTGGTCTCGAACAAAATACAAAAAAGAGGTCTTTAATCCGCTGAAACTGAAATCTAACTCCGGCAGTTTGGCAATGGAAAAACGAAACCGTTTGGGGTCGCCCTGCCGGGCAAGTTTGTCAATAACGGGTCCGCCCGGATAGGTCAATCCCAATATTTTGGCAGCCTTATCGAAGGCTTCACCTGCGGCGTCGTCAATGGTTCTTCCCAGAATTTCCATATTGAAATAATCGTGTACCATCAGCAATTGGGTATGTCCGCCGGAAACGGTCAAACACAGAAAGGGAAATTCGGGTTTAGGTTTATTTTCTTCCGTATCTAAAAAATTGGCGAGCACGTGCGCTTGCAAGTGATCTACCACAATTAACGGGATATTTAAACTCAACACCATTCCTTTTGCAAACGAACTGCCCACTAATAGCGAGCCAAGCAAGCCGGGTCCATTCGTATATGCGATTGCTGAAATCTGTTCTTTGACTATTCCCGCTCTTTTCAACGCCGTATCTACTACCGGAATAATGTTCTGCTGGTGTGCCCGCGAAGCCAATTCGGGAACTACCCCGCCAAATTCGGCGTGAATCTTTTGCCCGGCTATGACGTTCGACAGAATTTTAGTGCCGCAAATAACTGCTGCGGAGGTGTCGTCACAAGAGGATTCAATACCGAGAATGTAAGGAGAAGCGGTCACTTTTCGTTAGTTGATTTTTTGTGAGAATTTATGTCCGCAAAAATAGGGTTTTCTATTGAATATGAAAAAAAAATCCGGCAGAATTTCCAACCCCACCGAACTCTACAATCATCTAAAATTTAAAATTCATCATCTCATCATCTCATCATCTCCTGTGGTTGAAGAGCAATATATGAAATAACCTTCCCTTCCTGCAACCATTTCTTTTCATAAAAAGTTTGAATTTCAGTTAAAATAGAGTAGTCTTCCTCTTTACACATATTATATACATCAGGAATATTTTCTACAATATTCCATTTCTCAATTGGAGCGGTTTCAACTACATATTCATAAAGTTCTCTACTATCGGTTTTTAAATGAATGATTCCTTTTTCGTCAATAATTTTCATATATTTTGATATGAAATTGGGCGAGATTAGTCTTCTGCGTTCTTTTCTCAATTGCGGGTCAGGGAAAGTAACCCAAATCTCATGCACTTCATTAGCCTCAAAATAACATTCGATATCTTCAATTTTAATACGCAAAAAGGCTACATTTTGTAAATTTAGTTCAATGGCGTCTTTACAACCGCGCCAAATTCGTGCACCTTTCCGGTCAATGCCAATAAAATTTTTATCAGGAAACTGTTGTGCCATACCGATAGTATATTCCCCGCGCCCACAGCCCAGCTCCAATACTATAGGGTGATTATTTTTAAAATAGGTGGCGTGCCATTGCCCTTTTAATGGAAATGGTTCATTTTTAATATCAAAATGAGTATGTTGAAAAAGATTTTTAAAAGTTTCGTTTTCCTCAAAGCGTTTTAGTTTGTTTTTGCCCATATAAGAAGTTTAAGATTTAAAAACTTTATTTTACACATATTAACCTTCGCAGATTCTTAGTTTCTTTTTTTAAAAAAAGAGGCTGTCTCAAAAGGCAGCCTCTTTTTAATCGCATAATGAGTGTTTATTTAGTAATAGACACTTTCGTAGTCATCGTATTGGATTCTGTAATAATGCGCACGCCGTAAATACCGGTAGCCACATTCAGCGTAATTTCGGTTTTAACGTCAG